>Ga0214923_10001075_pt1 | contig 39653 bp, 71 predicted proteins | sample LL1510_MetaG_FD_177993 | JGI IMG/M metagenome (GOLD analysis project Ga0214923, IMG submission 177993) | Freshwater microbial communities from Lake Lanier, Atlanta, Georgia, United States - LL-1510 | ecosystem: Environmental > Aquatic > Freshwater > Lake | place: USA: Georgia | collected...
CAATAACATCATTTACTAAATATGCTTGCATTTTTCCCTCAAAAACATACTTAACCCCTTTTTTTATTGCCTTTTTACAATTAATCTCAAATAAAACACTGTTTAAACTATTTTCATATATTTCTTGCACGTTTTTAACTCCGTTTTGAATAGTGTCTTCAATAATATCTTCAGAAATGAATTTATCTTCATACCACTTTTTGATATAATCGTCACCTTCACTTAGTTCCATACCAAATAAAATTAATATATCGTTAAAGTGTTTATAGTTATACCATAAAGTTTTTTGTTTTGTAAATTCAACAACCCACTTTCTTTCTTCTGTGAAAATTAACCACATGGTACCATCATGATTATAGATGTCGGTTCCTCTAATTGAATCATCAAACTCTTGAAAGATTAATTTTGTTAGGTTTTCATTTATTTCCATGATATAAATTTATAATTTTTGTTTTAAAATATCAAACTATTTATATTATTATCGTGAAACAACTAATTAGAAAAATATTAAAAGAAGAGTCATTAAAGCAAACTTTAATTAATTCAATTGAAGAATATGGTTATTTGGACACCGCAGAAATGGTTGGTGGTCCTGAAAATCTTATCAATATTATTGGTGAAGATAGTATTATGGATATGTTAATGTCTTGTTTTAAAAATTTATATGTTCAAAAACGTGGTGGTGATACGTATTTAATGGATCACGGTCTTCCAATATTGGAAAAAAAATCATCGTTTTGGGGATTGTCTTTAATAGCATATCATGGTTATATTACTAGTAGAATAAATCAATATTTAGATTATGATACGGTGTCTGGATTGTATAAAAAAGACGTTAGAAGAAATTTTATTAGAGAATTAGTAAAAAGATTTCCTGAGTTATATGTAGAAGATGTTGATGTTTATTTGGACACTGGGTTATACAACAAAATTGATAGTTTTAGTTTATAATATGAAAAATATAATTAGAAAAATATTAAAAGAAGAATCATTAAAACAATCTTTAATTAATTCAATTGAAGAATATGGTTATTTGGATACCGCAGAAATGGTTGGTGGATTAGAAAACCTATTTAATATCATTGGTGAAGAAAAGTCGGTTGATTTACTTATGTCTTGTTTTACAGATCTGCATTTAACAAAAAGAAACGATAGTATTACATTATATGATTGGCATCTTCCAATGATTATAAAATATAAAAATTCTCGTGAGGTGAATAACTCATCTATTGCTCTTAGAATTTTAACAAGATTAGGTGATGATGGTGTTGGCCTTTATAAAAAATATAAAGATGACTTTATTAATGAACTAATTTCAAGATTTCCAGAGTTAAGATTATATAGTGATAAATATATTTGATAATATGAAAATAGTAATAACAGAAGAACAATATAAAAGTTTAATAAATGAAAACTTATTTAAGGACACATTAAAAGACCTTAAAATAAACACAGGCTTATTATTTACCTTCGGAACAGGAATGGGTGCGTTTATGGGTCCTGTTGAAAGATTGCTTACAGGATCTGGTTTTTCATTTAGTTCAATAGAAATTTCCCTTTTAATTATCACGGCAATTGCAATTTTAATAAATGACACAAATAAAGAATCGTTATTAAATAAATTAAAAGAATTCAATTTAACAAAGGCGCTTGATGGTGTAAAAGATTTAATTAAAAATTCAACGGATATTATAAGATCAACCGTTAAAGGAATTATGGGTGTTTCATATTCATTAACCGAGATACTAGGTTTTGCATTTATATTAAATCCTGTAATGAAAATTATAAATTCAATTATAAATGATAGAGGTATTACTATAGACAACGTTCAAGTATTATTGAGTGGTGTTGTTTTAGGTGGAATTGTATTTTTTATTAAAAACTTATTAAAAAAATCAAAAGATAACTTAGATGAAAGTTATATTAGATTATCTGAAGATAATACTGACAATTTACTTGGTTATTTATATGAGATGGGTTTTGATAATGATGATGCATTATACGAATTAAACAGCATTACAGATTTTTACGATAACTTACCCGAAACATTAATACTATATAGAGTTGTGTTTGCCGGAAGTAAAGATGAAATCGATACTCAATATCCCGGTTCACACTATGCAATGGACAAGAAAGATTTATTAGATAGTCATTACACTTCTTTAAGAGATAGTAGTTATGGCGATAAGTGTTATGTAATAAAAGTTAAAGCACAAAAACAACTTATTGATAGTTACGAATCAATAAAGAACAATATTCTTTATCCAAACGAACAAGAAATCACATTAAAGAATAAAGGTTTTGGTGTTGACGTAATAGAAATAATGCAGGTCGATTAACCTGCATTATCAACAAATTCTAATTCATTTGTTTTTGGATCCCAATCAACAGTCAATGGTTTGTTTTGGAATTCATATCTTTCATTTAAAACTGCCGCGTTTATAAAATGGGTGTCACCATCAAAAACATAACCATAACCACTATGGATGTGCCCACACAAGTGAATTTTTGGTTTGATTTCTTGTATTTTAGATAACAAATCTTCACAACCAACATTTTTCCCATCATACGGAACATAATCCAATTTACCAAAGGCAGGTCCGTGAGTTACAAGTATGTCAACATCTTTTGGTATTAGGTTCCATTTCTCCATGATTTTTTCACCACGAGGTAAATTGAATGCCCAATTATGAAATTCAGGTTGCCATGGGCTACCCCATATTTTAACCATGTTATCTATGTCTTCACCAGCACCCATCCAATCATCTTGAAGATAATCTATGGTTTTGTAACCAGTTAATAAACCTTTAACTTTTTCGTAGTCGTCTTGAAACCCAAAGTCGTGATTACCACATATAAAAGCCTTATAGTCATAGTTATCTATTTTATCATACCACTTAGCAAAATTTTCTATTTCGTGGATATAACCTCTACTAGTTAAATCACCAGCATGTAATAACAAATCACCACCAGGTAAAAAACCATTAAGTTTTTCGTGTTTAGTGTGAGTATCTGATATGAATGTTATTCTCATTTTCATAATACAAATATAATAAATTATTTTGGATTGGCATCAATTAATGCTTGAATTCTTTTTTTTCCTTTTTCTCCGATTGGAATTGGGTTTCCTTCCTCGTCAATATGAACAAATTTAATGTGTGTTTTTAAAACCAAAACTTGTTTTCCTGTATAAACATTATGTGCCCTTGCTTCCATGTATAACATTACTGAACTATTACCGACTGCGGTTGGGTAACCGTATATTTTTAATAACTGTCCTTCTCTTGCCGGCTTTTCAAAATTACATTTATCAATTGATACTGTAACCATTCTTGGGGTATCACAAAGTTGCATAGAATACCCAGCAGCTGCTCCATCCAAGATTGATAGTAATTTTCCACCAAATAGATTCCCGTGAAACCCTAAGTCTGATTTTTTAATAGGGTGTGTTGATATTAGTTCCATTTAATATTTATCAATTTGTTTTTTAATCTTTTCTAATAATTCATTGGATATGTTCTCAGACTCACGTACTTCTTCCAATAATGTTTTTATTTCTTTTTTGGATCTTTCTTTTGATTTGCGTCTGGTTTTTAATTCAACTTGATATAAATGATATGAAACCTCATCGACATTTTTAAGTTTTTGTAAATACTTTTCGATTCTTTGGTCTAACACTCGACTACTATAAACATCAATTAAGATGTCAATTGATTTAAATAGTTCATCCAATCTACCTTTAAGATATTGTATTTCACCGTATTTTAATATTTCTTTATCTGTCATAATTTTTTGTATAATGAAATATATAAAAATTATAAAAAAATATCAATTAAGGAAAATTAAATTATTTTTGATTTTCGTAATAATCTTTGTCATACATCCAAATATCATCTTCAGGAATTAATGTTAGTTTGGATATGAATTTATTGTCTTCAGCGTCGTAAATCTTAACCCAATAACCTATACCTGAATCGGTTGGTCTATATCTGGGTAGATTATTAATTCCAACAACAATACCTTTAGATTCTGTCGGTATATCTTCTCCTTTAACATACCACACAATTATCCTATCTTTATCTTTAAGTTTTGGATTTGGTTCATTTAGGTTTCTTTCTTCCATATAGTTATAAATATATGATTAAATTTTTAAAATATCTACTTGTTGAAATAATGAATAAGTATGGTTCTTTTATGTGGTTTGGTACTCACGTATCTATGACACAAACCGATTGGCATTGGGTACTTGAAACTTTTTTTTGTGTTTTAGTGAACTTTTTAATGATTTTTTCCGTATATTTGCAATACAGAGAAAAACAAAATGAAGACTTACGAAAAACTGACAATACCTGAAGATTCTGCTTGGAACAGAAAAGGAGTTTCTGCATGGATATGGCGAAAAACACACTGGAAAATAAGATACTTTATCGGAGGTATAAAAAATATCTTTAGATGGATGCCAACTTTATATCAAGATAAAGATTGGGATGATTGGTATATCTTAACAATTCTACAAAAGAAAATAGAATTTCAAAGAAAAGAAATAATTTACGCAAATCGTCACATAGATGTTGATAGAGATAATCGTGATATGACAATAGTTTTAAACCTTATTGAAAGAGTTAAAGACAAATTCTATAATACTGAATATCTTGATTACGAAGAAAGTGATTTCAGGTTCGATCCTGTTGATGACAATGAAGATCTTTACTCAATGGAAGTTGATGTATTATCTGAAAGATATGATGAGTTTTTAAAAAAATATAAATCAAGTGCTCGTAAAGTATTAAAACAAAAACCTAATTTAAATAAAAAAGATTTATGTTTTTATGTTTCAAAACATAATCAAGAAAAGGCACATAATTTATTGTTTAAAATTTTAAAAGAAAGAATGAGATGGTGGTGGGATTAAAAGTATTTAAGGTAAAAGATAAAGAAACGTATAATCATTTAAATACCGTTTTATCTGGTTGGTGTTTTTTTAGAAATGAAGGTGATGAATATTACGTTAAAGCACCTTTAAATAGAACAATAGAAAGTTTGATTGAAATGGGTATGATAACTGAAGTTATCTAATAATTGTTAAATGTCCTTGTATTCGTTTTCTTTCGTCGGTCCCCTCAATACCAAAAGTAATTACCCAAAAATACACTCCGTCTTGACATTTTTTATTATTGTATGTTCCATCCCATGTTGCTGATGGATTATGACTTTCCCATATTGTGTTACCCCATCGGTTAAAAATTAAAAGTTCAAATCTATAAGGATCATAACCTGAAGTGAACACCGGACCCCATTCATTATTAACTTCATTACCATCAGGAGTAAATGTGTTAGGGATAAAAATTAATTCTTCAGGACATTTATCAATACTTATTGTTGTTTGTTGTGGTTGCGAAACACAACCATCGTCAGATGTTTGAGTAACGGTTATAACATATAATCCTTCTTGTAACCAAGTATAATTAATAGGGTTACCTTCAATAGTATCTGACATTATAATCCAATTAAATAAACCTGGTAAGTTTGAACTTGTGGTATAAATCTTAGGTAGAGAATCTCCTTCACAAAGTTCAAAAAATTCATTAGAGGGGGTTATTGGTAAGATGATTGGTTGCGGATTTACTGTAACATTAATTGTTGTGTCAAAAACACAACTAGATTGGGTGTAAGTGTATGTTACGTTGTTTGAAATATTATTTACTGAGGGACAGAATTGTCCATTTAGTACGTTATCCCCACTAAAAACACCACCTAAAGGTAAACCACTTAAACTAACACAATTATTATAAGAACAAAAAGGACCAATAGGTGTTATGGTAGGATTTATATTAAATATAAAAGTATTAAAATACGATGTATCACTATAACAACCATTTTGATTTGTAGAATAAACACTTACTGAGTTTTGATAAATTCCTGAAGGTAGTTGTGACCAATCGGTTGTTATATTTTCAGTTCCCTGACCGTTAGTTATAATTGAATTTGATGTCCATACATAATTAAAACCATTACCCATTGTTGGTACTGAAAATTGTTCAGAACTTGATAAAAAACAAATAGTGTCTTCACCCATTATCGGTGTCATAAAAATTTGTGGTGGATCTGTTAATAAAACATTTGAGGAAACAGTACAACCGGCAGCATCTGTTATTGTAAAAGAATAGTTACCTGAACAAAGTGATGTTTGATTAAACTGTGGTGGTTGAGATCCATTCCAAGATATTGTTTGAATACCATTTCCTCCTTGTGGTATAATATTTATAGTTCCATCACAATATGAATTACAAGTTGGGTTTGTAATATTAATTACTGGTTGTGGTAAATTTGGTGGTCCAGGTAAAACAAATACGGTATCGGGACCTAACCCTCCATTAATATTACAGGCAGCCCATCCTGCATTACAAGAAGGGTAAACAAAATGACAAGTATAGTTCGCACCTTGTTGTGGTGGAGTTACAGTAATTGTCGGTCCTGTACCAATAGGATTGGGATTACCAACTTGATACCAAGTAACTAGTGGAGTTACTACAGGTCCTGATGGTGTGAATCTAATCCCCTCATTTTGTGTTGACCATTGATTATTGTTTCTAATTGATGTAGATACGGGTGGTTGAACTAAAACCGCCTGTGTCCCTGTGTTATTATGAAGTCCGTGAACAGCATTACCCGAATTCCAAGTACCACAAATAGGTTTATTTAAAATATGAGTTTCTATTACGTTTGTGGTTTCATAAATTTTTATTTGACTACTATATAATTGGTTTGTACAAGAAAACATAGGTATTTGATAATAAGAGATTACCAATCTCCTACAAGGAGCAGTACCGTATACCGCATATTTTATTGTACCACCAATCCCTGGATTTATATCTTGCCAAGGACCCATTATACAATTCATTGGTGCTGAACCTGTACTATTAGGTATTGGTGTGGTTATCCATGTAGATGTTTGCCCTGCGGAAAACCCAATCCAATTATTAGAACCAATATAAAATGAATTATATGTTTGCCCGAAAAAACAAAAATTAAACCCAATAGGGATTACATTTGATATGGCATCATCATTTAAAAAAACTTGGGTTCCGTTAGTGTATGAATCGGGTGAATATGGTACATTCGTAACACCATAATTAGTTGTTTGATTTGGGTTAGAGCCAGCACCACATTGACTTAAATCTGCCGTTAATGTTGTTGAGTTTACACCGCAAGGTAGTAATTGGTCGGACCCTAAATATGGACAGTATTGTGCATTACTATAAAACGTAATAAACAAAAATAGATATTTAAATAATTTCATATACAAAATAAATATATTTTATTTTTAATAAATGTTCTTAAAAATTAAAGATCTGAACATCTATTACTTTTGAGTTAGCAAAATATACTAAATCTTAACCCATTTATTATCGTGATTATATTTAAAAGATCCTATATATTCTTTTTTCCATTCGTGTGGTTCAACTAATGATAAAAAAACATTTCTGTTTTCTGAATAATATAGATGGTAAACATTCCCAATTACCGGTTCAAAAGTAAACCTTGCGTTATAAACCAAATCATTCCACTTGTATTCCTCCACCAATTTATCATACTCTTTTTTTAACTCAACAAATCTGTCCTCAAAATGTTTGTTAACTTTTTCAACTCTTGTGTTTTTCCATCCTTGTATGTTTTCAATTCTAATGGCAGGTGCACCAACATTTGATCCATAAGGTAATATGTTTGGTGAGTCAGAAACGTTGTCAGGTTTTTTATTAGTAGTTTCCTCTCCCACAATAAATCATCTCTTTAATTCTTTCTTGCTCTAACCAAGCAAGGTATTTAAATAATCTTATCATATCTTAATTTATTACGTCCACTAAATATTGACCAGAACCAAGTTTTACTTTTTCACAACCTTCTTGACTGTCCATCTCATCCATCCAATTATCCCAATTTTTATTCAATAAGTCAACAAACGCATCGTTGTTTCCTCTATCTTTATATCTTTGGATATACTCATCTTTGATGTCTCTTTGTGGGTATAGTAAAACATACGGTATTCCTTTTTTAAGGAGTGCGTCTCTAACGTCTTTGTGTGATGATACAAGGATCATATCAACCTTTGGGTCCTGAATGTTTCTTTCAATATGTTCAATATAGTTTGCAGGAAATAGTTTCTTATCAAACTTTGAACTATCACTGTCCAATACGTTTTTATCTGTGGTGTTAAAATAAGTTGTTTTCCCTACACCAGGAAATGCTGAATATACTTTTGTTTTCATAATTATATTTTTTCGTAAGTCATTTCAAAAATGTCAGGCTTGCATGGATAGAATTCACCCTTAACTCCTTTGATTATGTAGTCACCCCAACACATTTCCATTTTACCTTCCAATGTGTTAATGAAATGTTTTACCTCATCTTCATCTGTATTTATTATTAGATTATCACCTAACATTTCATAAACTTGTTCAATGTTATCAGATACCCATTGTATCGCATCAATTTCTACTGGTTTTTTTCTGTATTTCATAAGTCATAATTTATTTTATCCCCATTTGCCATAGAATAAACAACGTGGGTTGGTTCCAATTTGAATTGAATACCTTTTAGTTTATTTGCATATTTCTTACCCATACCAGGTTTTAAATACCCGATTGTTAAATGGGGATGATAGTCAGGAAAAGATGTTGTGTGTGGATAATTTGATAACTCTTTATTTGTTTCATGTAAGTTTGGTCCACTTGTATCAAATTTCAATACATCATAGTTTTCATTTTCAAATAAAGATGGATTTGTAATTCTACAAGTTCCATAATCAAAGTTGTTTATCACATCTGCAACATCACCTTCAGTAACATCATCATGCAATCCATAAAGTAATGTGGTGTGTGGTTCATCTTCTAAACCAAAACTTCTATCACCATCTTCGGTGTAGATGTCATTTTCATCAATTAGTGAATGTAGGTTTTTGATCTCAGGGAAATCAAAATATAACATTACACATCCGTAGTCGTATGTTTGTTTATCACTCATTTTAATAAATTTTTATTGTCGGATATTCTTTTATTGTGACAAATCTTTTGTCTATTTCATAATAATTTTCTAATACTTCTGAAAGTAAATCATCTTTAGTTTTTTTAGCATAGTTATAAGAAACTGCTCCATACCCCATGTCTATTGTGTAATAGATGTTTTTCCATCCAAACCACCCTTTTCTTTGTAATGTATATGAGTCTTTATGTTTTATAAACCTAATTTTAATTGTTTTCATATATTTTCTATTATCTTTTCACCCATTTTATCTAAAATCCTTTCAATTTCCTTAACAATTTCAATTGATTTTTTTTCTCTATCCCAATACTTTGTGTCTAACTTATGGTATTTACCCTCAAAGTATTTTTTAAGGGCAATTAATTCAGTTGGTGGTAAGTTTTTTATGTCCATAACTTTAATTACTTTTTACAATTTTATCTGTTTTTGTCAAAACTATTTTACATCATTATCAAACCAAATAGTTTGGTTCAAACTTTCTATCATCTTTAACAACTTCAAAAATACCTCTCATCATAATATGTCTTGTTCCTTTCATTCTATATTCTTCCGGATTATCTAATACATCATCCAATAACTTGTGAATATCATTTCTTAATGTTGTTTCATCTTTATTTACAGATAAGTCCTGTGTCATTTCTGGTGACCAAGTAAGTAAAATATGTTTTGTAGGTTCAAATGTCATTGGGTTATAAATTGCTGGTGATATTGCTGCGCCATTTTTAACCGGTTCTAACATCTTTGAAGGGTCATACAATTCAGGTGTTAAACTTATTGAATACAAATAACACTTACCTTTGTATTTAATTCCTTCTGAATACTTGTATGTCTGTGTTATTAATACTTTATCTTCACCCGCTTTAAATGGTCCTGGAAAATGTACTATTTCCAAATCATCACATTCTGAAAACGCATCAAATTTTAATAGTTCGTCTTTTACTTCTTCAAGGACTTTTGAATTTAAGATTGGTCCAAAAGACGGTGTCATACCTAATTCTGGTCTTTCTTCATAAATTTTTGTTACAAATTCTTCTAATTTCATTTTTTTTATTTTTAATTGTTTATTTCATATTTTAAACCCCAATTTTCACTTACCTCTTTAAACTTTTCTTCAACCATTTCTTTTTTGATCCCATTTAAAGATGTGAAATCATTTTCAAAGTTTTGTCCGTGTTCTTTGTTGGCATCACTTATTTTTTGTTTAAGTGTTAAAAGTTCATTTGAAGTGTAAAATTCGGTCCCGTGTTCAACAACTTTTAGTTCCACAAGAATTTTATTGGTTGAGGTTTTTATTTGGTGTATCATTTTTTTAATCTTTTTATCACTAAATTACTATAACCTTCCAATAACATAATCTTTCTTCTAATGGTAATATTTTCCATATCGGCCAACATTCTCAAATAATCATTAAACTCTTCCAGTTGTGTTTGTGGTTCAACTTCCTTTTGAATTTCCAAATCAAGATCCGGAAATGTGTTTTTAATTGCGTTTAGTTTGTGTGTACTCATATTGCCATTTCTAATTGTGAATTTATTTTCATTATTTTACTCACATTGTGTATTTTGAAATCATCTATAGTATAATCGTAGAAGTTTTTATTTTCCATTAACTCAATATATGGTAAATCACTTTCTAATGGTGTCCTATCTAATAATTCACTAACACCATCAAAATGTCTATCGTATATGTGAAGATTTTGTACTAGATGACAAAACTTACCAACTTTATAACCACAGTGTCCGGCAATCATCATTTGTAATCCTAAATATTGTATCTTGTTGATATATCCAGCAATCAAATAATCGTTTGATCTTTGGATTAATGTCATATCCAACACTTTGTCTTCATCTTCTTTTCTAACCGACCAAATGGTTTCATAAGCACAAGGATAAAGTCCTGGTGTTTCTTGTAAATCAGAATATTGATACATATTTATAATGTGTCTCCTACCAAATGGGTCCTTAACCAGACCAACAAGTAGTTTATTCATTAAATCATATCTTTTGATTGTTGCACCATATCTTTGACCGATACTTCCATCACCGATATCCCATTCATCCCACCAGTTAATACCCATCTCACGAGCAACCTCAAGTGATGAACTTTGTTTTTGGTATATCCAAAGTATTTCTTTAATTCCGGTTTTAATCGCAGTATTTCTTAATGTGGTGATTGGAAACTCTCCTTTTGAAATATCATATTCCTCAAATACCTGTGTTATGAATCTAGAATAGGCTGGTGTTCCATCAGCGTATTTTGGTCTAGGATTTTCATCCCAAGAACCTTCTGACATAATCTTTGATAGGTTTTGAATATAATATTTGTCGGCTTTATTCATTGTCGTTATAATGTTCAAGTTGATCTTCATTGAAGATGTGTAATAATCCATATTTGTCCATTTCACCAACCACTCGGATATCTCCTTTAATTGTTTCAAACACACCTACAATGGTGCAAGGAAATTTATATCCCTTTGTTTTGTGAGCCTTGTCGCCCACCTTAAATTTTGTTTCTTTCTTCATCTTTTAAAATATGATTTAAATTTCATCCACACTATTTCAGGATAGTTCCATAACCACCAAAAAAATATATAAATTTTTTTCATAAATCAATCATTTTATATGTTGTTGTTTTGACTTTGTTTGCTTCTTCTATTATGTCCTTATTTTTATAATCTTCAATAACTTTTAAGGCAGACTCTTCGGTAGCATATCCCACGGTTATTGTTTCAGATAAACCAAATGTATTACCGTGAGCGTGAACTACAGTATACCAAACAATTTCTTGTCTCTTTATCCATAGTCCAGAAATTTTTAATTTACCCACTTGTGGTGTGTAAGTTTTTTGTCCATTATTTTTTTCTTGTATTTTGATTCTATAGTACGACATATCATTTAGAGTTTTTCCATTCTTTCCAAGTATCAAAATCTTTAAGTAACTCCATTCTTTTCACATCCATAATATATGCTTGTTCTATAATATCATAAAACCTGTCCCAATGAATATCTTGGAAATGTGTATCTGAATCAAGTTCAACTTGTTCTTTAATAAATTCAATCGGTGTCTGTTCCATGTTATAATCTTTCAAATTCTTCTTTAACTAAATCTATTTCTTCGTTCAACCTATCAAGTTCTTTGGTTATCATTTCTTTAATAAGATCCCTATTATTGAGAAATACCTCTTGTTTACTCGGAAAATGACCTCCCCTTGAATATTCAATTTTTACACCTAAACCACAACATTTAAGTGCGGATTCCAATTTATACTTTTGTATTTCCAACCTATCAAGGTCTCCTTTAATTTTTTTTGCCTGTTCAAATTTTTCTATTTCCATATAAAATTAATTTTGGCCGAACATTAACCAACCAATCGCAATACCTGCAAATATTCCAACTAAGGTACCTATAATATACCATTTTTCATTAAAATCTTTCATACTATTTAAACATTTCTTGAAACTTTGGGTTTATATCCCACTCATTAACAAACTCTTCTAAAGTCATTACTCTAACTTTATTTTGATTTGGGTCATCAATAAGAAACTCATAATCAGGTTCTTCAAGTTTATTTGTGTAGAATAAGTAATTATCGTAATAGTTTACTAAATTTTCTACCGACTCTGAATTTTCAGGTATTTTAATCTTAACGGGTTCAGGAAAAAACATATTCATCCCAACACCTAAATTAACTTCTATTGTTTTCATTTTATAATCCCTAATTCTTTTCTGTATTTATTTATCAATTTTCTTTCTTCACTAAACTTGTCATTATTAGAAGCCATATGTCCTTTTATAACTTCTCTAGTTATTTTTAATTCAGTTTTTAAAATATAACTTAACTTTTCAGAATCTGTCAAATCATTTTCCATTCAAATTAAATTTAATTTCTTCAGATGGTATATTAGATCCGACCATAGTTTCTTTATCAATTTCATAGTCATCATCATTTTTATATTCATTTAATAATTCATCATTTGATAATGTTTTAAAATCTGTTGTTAAATTATTAATATCAAGTTTATAGTTAATTTTATGTTTAATATCTTCTATTGCTGTTGCATTTTCAATTGACTTATCTATTTGATATATAATTTTATATGGATCTGCGTTTGAGCCCGGTCTTCTATCTTCAACATAACCTTTCCAATTTTCTGCAGTTTGTTGTGGTACTCTGATTGACGCACCTCTATCAGAAATACCCCAACTAAATTTATCAATTGATTGTGTTTCGTAATTTCCTGTTAACCTTAATTCATTTGACGATCCGTATTCTTTGATGTGTTCCCAATGTCTTGCATTAAAACTCGCAAACAATGATTCAAAATATTCTTTCCCTCCATCTTCTCTCATTTTGTGGTTTGAAAAATTTGTATGTAATCCTGAACCATTCCATTGTCCGTGTGTTAATGGTTTTGGGTGTAATTCAATGTGATAACCAAACTCTTCGGAAATTTTATATAAAAAGTATCTACTTATCCACAAATCATCCCCACCTTTAAGTTTCCCTTTTGAAAATACTTGATACTCCCACTGACCTAACGCAACTTCAGCATTTGTTCCTGTAATATCAATACCATAATCTAAACACATATCAAGATGTTTTTCAACTAAGTCTCTTCCTATTACATTATGCCCAACACCACAATAATATTCACCTTGCCCTTTTAAGATATTTCTTTTATGTCCAAGTATATTTCCATTTATTTCTTCTCTGATAAAATATTCTTGTTCGAAACCTAACCACAAATCTTCTTGTTCTTCACCAATTTTTGATCTCATATTAGATTCATGTGGAGTACCATCAGGATTCATTACTTCACACAAAACATATATTGTTTTATTTTCAGAAGGAAAATTATAATGTTTGTACATAGCAACCGGATTTAATATTCTATCTGAATTTCCAGTGTCTGCTTGATTTGTTGAGGACCCATCAAAATTCCATTTTGGTAATTTATTAACATCACCAATATATCTTGTAATATCTGTGTATTCTACAATTTTAACTTTGCTTCTCAAGTTTGGTTCGGGTTTATAACCATCTAACCATACGTACTCTAATTTAACTTTCATTTTTTATATTTATTTTTTAAGTATTTATTCCATTGTTCTTGTTTTCTTCTGTTGATGAAGAACCAACCTAAGTTTAGTTCAAACCATCTGTTTAATTTTTTCAACATATTTTTTCAAATCTTGGTGTTGGGTATTCTAATCCTGTCTTTTTAGTTCCAATAAGTTCAATCCACTCTTTTAATGGTCTTGCATAGATACTACCAAATGATAGTGATTTATAAATCACCAATCCCTCATTATTATCTGTATGATTTGCCAAACAAATCACCTCATATCTACCACCTTTATAGTGTTGGTATTTTTCTCCCGGTAAAGGGTAATTAATGTATTCTATCATATTATTTTTTATTTATATATTCATCATAAAGGTATTGTCCAATCCAATATAAGAAAAGTAAAAGGACAAAGAACCAACAAACAACTAAAAACTTAATCAGTAACATATCAAAAAATTAAACCAACTAATAAGCCTATACTAAAACCAAATAAGAAAAAACCAAGCCCTGCAAAAATAATCAGTCTTTTAATTAGTTTCATATCAATTAATGGTTTAGATGTAATATCACCAAAACCTTTCATTACATTTTCAAGGTTTTTAAACATGTTTGGGTCAAATGGATTTTTATTCATTTCTTAATTTTTTATTAAAGTGTTATTTTCTACTAGTTTTCTTTTTTGTAAATCTATTTTGTATTTTAAATCAACAATGTATGGAGTCGCCAACATTTTATCGTAATCTTCTTTTACTAATTGTATTTCAAAGTTATTAATTAATCTTTCACAACTAGAAACCTGATTCCAAGTATTGCAAGATTTTATAACATTCTCAATCCACTTTTTTATCTGATACTTTTCTTTCATAATCTAATCTAATAAAAAAATACAATCATTAAAATCATACAAATGATTACCCCTTGTTGATCTAACTTGTAAGTAATATTTATACCCATAGATTTCAACTGGTTTTTGTTCTTCACCATCCTTCAATAATTTAATTGGAAGTGTAATATTTGTTTCAATTCCGTGAATTACCTCAATGTTTTTAACAACATCAGTCCAAGTTGAAAGTCCGAATTTTCCTTTATACATAAATTTTTTTCCTACCAAACTTTTCATATCAAATGTTGGTATTATAACTTCTTCTTCAGGTAATAATGGATTTTTCTCACCAGTTAGTTCTTCGTAATATGGATTCAATTCTCCTGTTTGTGGATCGTGTGTTGGTATTTTAGTCATTGTATAATATGTACAGTCTTTGTGCTACTAATTTTAAATCCGCCTCTAATTTAGATATTTTTTTCTTATCTTCTTCAGTTAATTCAAACTTTTCTGCCTTTATGTCAGCAATCTCGTTTACAATTCTTCTGTGTTGCTCCATTAACGCTCCTTGCAACAATCTTTTGTCTTCTTTCATTTTTTATATTATTTTATTTTTATTATTTCAAATATAGAATAAACTCCACAAAAAAACATAATCAAACCACCAACACCAAACAATAAAAACATTCTAAAAATCTTATATAAAATCATTTTACAATAGCCTTTGTTAATGTGTTTATTAATACTTGAACTTCCCCAAATTCATGGAACCTTACCAATGGGTCTGTATTAAAAAAATCAACATACCATTTACCCTCTTTAATTTCTTCATTGGTTGGTGTTATTAAAGTGAGTCCATCAACAATGTCTAAAACATAGTAATATGATTCGTCCTCATCGTATTCTTTTATTTCTTCACTTTTAAAACCTAAAAGTATTAATTCTCTTTCTGTCATTTTATAAGTTTTACTTTGGTTACTTTTCCTTTTTTATCTGTTTTATATTTAATTCTAAATGTATCTTCAATAGTGTATTCACCTTCTTCCATGTTCAAACAATACCATTCACATGTGTCGTGATGATATAAATGAACGTGTATTTTTTCAAGTTCTTCACAACGTTGATATTCAATATCTTTATACATCCAATTTGAACAACTTGATAATGCTACTAATAATGTAAAAATAAAAATTTTATTTAACATAATCAATCAAGGTGTTTAATTGTAAATGGTGGATAAATTCTAACTTCACTTCCATCACTATTAAAATAGTATGCAGTGTCACCGTCAAAACTTATTGTATCAGTATACCAAACAGCATCGTGCATGGAAGTTGTTCCGTTAGAAGGAATATATACTTTCCCTCTGATTTCATACTTGTAATCAATATTTGAGCAAGATGAAATTAATAAAATAAATAATAATTTTTTCATAGATTTCTTGATGTTAATTCGTCTAATATTTCTTGTACTTTTATTTCTGAGTTTTTAATTTTTTTACGGTGAAAAAGATATAACCCCATACAAACTAACCACATTGGTCCGTAAAAATATATTGATATAATATCTAATATAAGAAAAGTTCCTTGGATAAGTATTAAAATGGTTATTATTGTTTGTAAAATCAAATGTTTATCACCTATTTTTATTTGGTTGTAGGCCAATTCAAATAATTCATTATCTGTCAATTCTTTCATAACATTTTTATAAATTTAATAGAAATAATACCTTTTGTTTTTTCATCAATTTCATATGTTACTTTTGATCCACCGCAAAAATTTTTGTCTTCTTCTAAAATACCTTCAATAGTTTTCCCGTCAACTATTACTTTGACTTTCTTGTAATTCATCTTTTAAAATTTCGTTACTAAATATGTTGTTAGAAGGATCGTGCTTTCCTAAATTATATGTGGTAAAAGTTCCATCCAAATTATCTATTCTTAACATTAAAAAACCTAATTCAGATATATAAACTTTCTCAACTTCACCCAAACCTTTTGGTGTGTCAATTATTGGTAGATTGTTTATCGATTTTTTCATAAATTGAATGTAGTGTGTTTGATATTTGCGATTTGATTTGTTCTTCGTAATCGGCTCTTTGTGTTTCCACTTTTTGATCGTAGTGTTTTACTAATTTTTCAACATCTCTTTGACCTAATGTGGTGACATAATGGTAAACGTGATTTGTTAACTCTACCTTACTGTCTTCCATAATAACAAATATATCCAAAGTCTTATTTACAATATATCTTTTACCAGACAGTGGTGCTATTGTGAATTTAGAATCTTTATGATTAATCATTTGTCTAACTATCGCACAAGTTATTTTTTCGTAACCCGTGATTTCATTTGGTGGTTTGAACCATTGGTGGTGTCTTCCCCAAACGTGTAATTTTACTTTAAGTCTTTTGTATTGTCTTTTGATCCAATGTTCTAATAGTTTCATAAATTTATTTTAGACAAAACTAAACATTTTTTTTAAATTAATAAAATAATTTACTTGAATTTTTTTATTTTTTTTAGTGAACTCATTTTTTTTGCGTAATCCATCCATATCTCTTTGACTATTGGCCACTCGTTTTCTGGATCTGTGAACTTTCTAAAATTTTCTGAAAACCATTCTTCCATAGCTTGATCTAATGTTATTTTTTTTACTTTTGATCTTTTTATTAAACCTCTAACATAAGCAGGAACTTCAGTATTTGATGTCAAGTAAACAAAGTTTTCATCTGATTCTAGTTCTTCTTCCTCATCATCATATGTTTCCATGTCTTCAAAATTTTGTTGCTCAATGTGTTCTAATTCATGTTCAATAGTTTCCCTTACTTCAGCAACTAATTGATTCGTACTTTTTGGAAAATATTCAGGATTATATGTTATTTCAATTTCAAGTTCTTGCATATCAGCTTCAGCGTGAATTGAAAAATTATCTTCCATTTCATAATCTTCAATAAATGTACATTTGAAATCAAATGATGCGTATTCGTCTCCTCTTTCAAAGTATATACCCTCAAATTCAAAATTTTCTTTTTTTTTGAATTTGTTTATTACCAATCTCGATAATTTTAAAGATAAATCGTCTGACTTTCTTTCGTTGACTAATCTTTTTTTTACTCTTGTTATTAAATTTTCAATTAATTGTTTTCTCATTTTTCTAAGTGTGTCATTAATACACCTCCGATTGAAGTGGCATGTACCATTAAGTGATTGATTGACTCCATTTCTAATTTAGTTTTTCTTTTTGTGTAATCAAGTCCTAAAGTTCCGATAAATTTGTCATCAATAGTTTTAATAGAAAATAAATAACCTGACTTACAACCTGATTCTTCAGCAATATATTTTAAACCATAAGTTGCAATTTTTTCATCTTTATAATCATGAATTTCAATTACATCATTTTGTAATAATTGATTAATTGACTTTGAAAATAGATTAACGGGAATATTGCTAAAATTACCTTGAACGGATGAAACTCCAGTATTAACTGTTTCATACATTATTGAAAACTTTGCCATTGATTTACCTGTTGGATAAAAATTTCCTCCATTGTGGAACTGAGTAACCCAAACTCTATCAGCGTTAAATTCCTCTCTTATGTGTTCAATTTTTTGATTTATTAACTCACTGACGTGTAATGTTTCTTTAACCATATCAGGTTTTTTCTTTCTCCCCTCCAATAGGTTTTTAACATAAATTACAGTTGTTGGTCCTATAACACCTGTAATAAAAGCAATTATTATTCCTACGTATTGTTCCATATCATTTTTTTAAAACTATTATATTATTAAATTCAATATCATCAAAAACATCTCTAATTTCAGTCATTCTATGTCCTTCTTGAAAAACTATATTTACACTAGAAAGATCGATGTCTTCACTTTCTAGATCTTCCAAAAAATTTAATAAGTCTTCAGCGGTTAAAAAATCCTTACCTCCAAATAAATTTTTACCGTATTCATCTCTATTCCCAATATTAAAATCCATATAAATATTTTTACTTAATAAATATATTGATAAATAAAAAACCCCACCTTTTGAGTGGGGTTGATCTAAAAATTATCAGTAAAAATTATTTGTTTTTATCAATAACTGACCAAATAGTACCTGTAAGTGTCATAACACCACCGATGATTTCAGTAACTGTAGCCTCATCAACAAGACCTTTCATTACAACAATACCACCGACAAACGTCAAAGTGTGTCTAACAATACCTAATACTTGTTCTTTAGTTAATTTCATAATAACATTTTTAAAAGTTTATTTAATTATAAATATCACTTCAATAAGTTATAATACTCTTTGAAGTGTTTTATTCTGTCTGAAAGTCCTATTGTCCCTCCATTTACTCTTTTTGTTACTGCGGTAACTGTTGCGTCATCAGCTCCTTTATCACATATAGACCATAACTTATTTGAGTCAAAGAAAAATGCAGCAGACGCTAAAGGATATTTTGTAGCAACTAAGTCAGGATTAGAAACACAATCTTCACCTATGAACTGTGTAAATTTAGTGTAATTTGCTTTTCCTGTTAATTGAATATATCCTCTACCTCTAAATTTAAACCCTTCTTTTGATGCTTCATCTCCATTACCCATTCTTCCACCATACACTCTTGATGCAATTTTTTCAGGTTGTTTTGCATAAGATTCTGCTAAGTCACCAGGGAAATATTTACCAAAAACTTTTTTTAACCCATCTTTAGAATAATTTAAGTTTTCAGAAACGGCTTTAAATCCGCCTGACTCGTGACCACATTGTGCTAAGAAATGTGCAAGTCTAAGATTAGTTGTAATGTTGAATTTTTTTGCAGTATCCGGTATCTGAGCAATAACCACATCAGGAATATGTCCTTTTAATTTTTGTATGTTTAATCCACCTGTTGGTTGAATAACAACAACAACATCTTCTTCTTTGATAACTGTTGTTCCGAACATTAGTTCCCAACTTTTATTTGCTGATGTGATTGTGCCATCCGCAGTTAAACCATTTTTGGATAACCAAGCATTTACCGCTGCTTCGGTTTTAGGTCCAAATGAACTATCAGCAGTTAATCCTAATTTTTCTTGTAGTAATTTAACGTCATTACCTTTAGATCCTACTTTTAATAACATTGTTTTTTTATTTATTGTTTATTTTCTGTTGCGTATTTTATACCCATAATAGTCCCTACAATTGAAAACGCATTTGTTAGAAGTATTCCAAATATATTTGACCAAGCGGCACTTATAACTTGAGTATCTTTTCCAACAAATAAAGTTAAAACATAAACACCTGTTGTTATAAACCCAACACCCATTATAACCCACAAAGCAACTCTTACAATTGTTGATATTAATTCGTTTTGTGTTTTCTTTTGTAGTATATCTAAATCATTTTCTGCATTTTGTTTTGCGGCTTCAGCATCTATTCTTGCTTTTTCAACGTTAATCATTTCTGTTTGGAGCCTTTCGGTAAGTTGGATATTTTCTTTTTTCCATTCTTCAAGTTCTCTGTTTTGAACTTCAAAAGTTAATTTTGAATCTTCAATTTCTGTAATTTTGTTTTGAAGATCGTCCATCATTTTTTTATTTTCTTCATTTAGATTTGATAGTCTTATATTTTGTTCTTGAACTTGTTTGTTTACAACCATCCTTTTTTTTATGGATTCTTTGTTTTTTGTTCCGCAATACTCTAAATATTCGTCAAATTCTTTGTCATTATTTACCTTAAATAATTTTAATATATTCCCCTCTAAACAAAGATCTTTTTGTTTTTGTATATCAATTAATTGTCTTCTTGTTTCTTTATCGGGTGTGATCATTTGTAAATCTTAAATGGTGCCGTTCTTTCTTTATAACCATCGTAATCTTTTTTAAATTCTTCTAATCTTGGTTCAATCTCGTCAGATTTAATAATCCAAAATTGAGCACCAGCCTGTAAAGCCTTTGCTTGTTCTTCAGATTCGTTAGAAGAAGAAATAATACCAATAACTACATGGTTACCATATTCAAAATTAATTTTTCTAATCAATTCTATTCCGTCGAATGAACTTCCTATTATGTTTAAATCAACAAAAACACACTCAGGTCTATACTCAGGTGTTTTGTCGTCAAACCATTTTTTAAACATCGCAGCCGCTTCATCCGCACTACTTACAGATTTTAATGATAGACTTATATCTAAAAGAGAACATGCATCCTCAAATACCAAATGGAATAAATCCTCATCATCAACCAATAAAATAGAATCAATCATCTTTTAATTTTTAAATTTTATTTTCATTTTAGTTCCAATTTCATTTTTTTCACAGGAAATTGAAAACCCGTGTTCTTGTAATATTGCAATACAAATATTTAATCCTAATCCTGTACCACTTTCTTTTTGCCCTTCTTTTCTTGTATAAGGCATTGATAACCTATTAAAATCCTCTTGTGTAAGTCCTCTACCGTTATCTTGTATGATTAAATTTTCATCTTCAATAAATATCTTAACAAATTTAGTTTGACTATCATTATATTTTAACCCATTTCTAATTAGGTTATCAATTGCGGTCGAGAAAAGTGATTCATTAACTTCACAAGACCCTAACTCATCAATTATTACCTGGCCTTTATATGAAGTTAATGAAAGATAATTATCTAAAATTTCTTTTAAGTTATGTGTTTCTTTTTCTAATACGGCATCTTTTTTTACTAAGTTGGTAAACTCATAGACACCTTTATAAACCTTTTGGGTATGTTTTAACCCTTCTTTTAACATTTTAAGTGGTGATTCTAATTTTAAAGTTTCAATAACATTCTCATCAAGTCTTCTCTCAAGTGACTTAATTCCTCTTGGAATATATGTATTTATTCCTGAATGCATGTCGTGTCTGATTATTTTAGCGGCATGTTCCAAATATGTATTTTTCTTTTCTATTTCTTCAGTTTTTTTCATCAATTCAGTTACATCATATCTTATTGACATAAATCCTTTTAATTCATCATTATCGTCAAATTCTGCAATTATATACGAATCAACCCAATACAGTTCTCCTTTTTTTGATTTATTTATAACAACATCATTCCAAATCTTTTTTTCTTTAACTGTTTTTTTATACATCTTTGCCCAATAATCCTTTGGGTGTTTTCCTGAATTAACAATATTATGATCCTTACCAATGGCTTCTTTTAGTTTCCAACCTGATACTTCTTCAAATTTTTTATTTACGTATGTTATTTTTCCGTTTTTATCAGCCTTAGACACCAATACAGAATAATCCACAAAGTTTTCAATATCATTTACTGTCTTGTTTGCGATATTTGTTTCTTTAACTGAATAAGCAAACGAATATAAAGAAGATAACATTTGAGCAAAATCAACCTCAACTTTATTCCATTTTCTTTTTATCAAACTTTCAATACATATTACACCAATGGTTTCACCTTTATGTATGATTGGAACATCTAACATTGATTTAATACCTAATGGTTTTAAATAACCTTCAGTAAAACAAGAAGTCGCTTCGTGTGTTTCTGCGTCATCAGCAACAATTATAGGGTTTAAAAGTAATGCAAAAAAATAGGGTTGAAAATCTTTTTTAAATAACTCAATATCTTGATACCAAGTATCTTCTGATTTTATATATAGTTGTTGACAAACAATTGATGTTCTATCTTTATTGTATAACCATATAGAACACCTATCGGAGTTTATTGAATCAACAACTTCTTTAGTTAGTGCTTTAGCACCTTCGCTAACATTCCCTTCATAAAATAATGGGTTTTGTGATTGAGATATTATAGTTTGGTTTAGTTCTTTAACATATTCGGAATGTTCTTTTCCTTTTTTATTTCTTTTTATATATTCAAAAATTATTACAATAAAAAAAGGAATGAAGGACAAAAAAACTGCGTATGTAAAATAACTACCCCTATTTATGTATTCTATAAAATTAAAAACTAAATGTGATTGAGTTCCAAAAAAAAGTAACATTAACCCTATTGATGTTATTAGTGCAATTTTTGATATTTTTGTCATATCAATAAATATCACCATACTCTTTACTTTTCAAAATAATATATATTTATAGTAAAAATCATAATTATGTATACAAGAGAACAAATTGAGAAGGCAGTTGTATCAAAGGGATACAAATGGTTTGCGGACGATGCAAACAAAAGTTACGATGTTAATATCGTAGGTGTAAGAAATAACGCACCATCAGTTGCAAAAAAAGTTACTAACGTTTTTGATGATCACCTTACATTATCTTTTAAAGATGAGAAAGGTGCTTGGCAATTTTACTGTTGGATGGCGACTTGTGATCCGGGTAAAAAAGGTGTAATGGAATTCCATAATAAAAATGGTGTTGCAAGATTAGTACCAGGACAATACAGAGGTGTTTGGAAAATTGATTTGCATCAAGGTAAATACGAAGCCCTTTGTCAAAGAAATGGTAATGTTACTGTTTGGAGAGACGCAAATAAAGACCTAATTTTTGAAGAAACAAAAACAGACACAGGAATGTTTGGTATTAACATCCACAAAGCAGGACAAGACTCACAGTGGGTTGAAAACTGGTCTGAAGGTTGTCAAGTTTTTAAAAGAGTAAAAGACTTTGACGTATTTATGTCTTTATGTAAAAAGGCTTCCAAAATTCACGGAAACAAGTTTTCTTATACTCTATTAGAGTCGACAGACATTAAATAAAAAATAAGGGACTTCAAGGTCCCTTTTTTTATCTCTTTTTGTATGTCAAATAAGACACCAAAACAATTCCACAAATAACGATTGGAACCATAATACCGATAATAATTTCCATAGTGTTTTTTTTTAATAAATAATAAATAAAATAACCAAAACTATACCAAATGAGCGGGGGTTGATTATTAATTATCAACCCCCACTTTTATTTTATTAAAACATCTGTAATAAGATGTCATTCTCACCTTCCCACTTTTCAATTTTAGATTTTGGAACCCAAAATTCCATCTCACCAATCTCTTCAACTTTTTTCAAATACTCCTCACGAAAACGGTCAGCTTGACTTTTATCTGTGATATACTCAACACCCATGTGTTTAGCACAAGTCTTACCCATTTTAGTTAACATAGAAAACTCATCAGTCAAAGTCTTTGCACAACACACACAAATATCACCACGTTTTACAGTCATCTTACCTGAGAATTTAACGGCCTTAGGTGATACCGCCAATACCTTAGTGATGTCCAAGATTGTTGGGTTGAATTTTAAACCGTAAGTATCTTTTAATTTTTGACCAACCATACGACCAACTTTAATTGAGTCACCCTCAACAGGGATGTTCATGTGAACGGTCGCTTTTTGGTTTTTTTCTTTTTGGATTTGGTTCAAACCTGCTTGGATTTGTTTTTCAGACAACTTACCGTAAAGGTTAAGTTTTGACTTCAAGTCATTAACAAAAGAAGATGGTCCATCATAAGAAAGGATCTCTTTCATCTCAGGAGTAAACTCAACTTTTTTTACTTCCTCGATGTTTTTGAAGATTCTTTCAACTGCAGATTTTTGATTAACAGTTAAGGAACCGTATTTAGAAATAGCATCTTTCATTTTTAAAACGAAAGAGTTAGAACCTTTGTAATTTTTTACTTGTGAAGTGATATCTGTCATTGTAATTTGTTTTAAGATTAGATTACAAAGATATAGTAAAGATTTGAATTGGCAAAATTATTACCAAAATATTTTTAAAAAAAGAGGTCAGTAAAGGATTCGAACCAATGACACGTCCATAAATGGATTGCTCTAACCAACTGAGCTAACTGACCTACCTGATGTCAGGGTGGGATTCGAACCCACAATGAGTGACCTTACGACTCCATAAAACCCACAAGTGTCTGGGTCTATTGGTCTTGGGGACTCGGCACCATGCCTCATTACACTCCTGACAAACAACGACTCTTCAGCCTTCTACTCCCAGCTCCGAGGAATTGTATATAACTTAGCCCGTCTCACCGCTGTGTGGGAACTGAAGTTTATCGTCTTTTTCTTATGACAAACATAAACAATATAAATGATATTAACAATAGTGGTGTCATAATTTTTTTAATTTAAAAAAGGTGGAGATTTGAATCCAACGCATGATCACCCATACGCTTCGTTTCTTTTGTCTTTGGTACTCCACCATTGTAAGTTTCCCTTTTATATCTTACACCACCATTCGCGAGACATCCCGAATTCTCCAATGGTTGTTACTCTACTACCAGGAATCAAGTAACCGGTGTAGTCAGGACAGGATTCGAACCTGTATGATAGTACCTTTTCAAACTTCTTTGTTACCATCTTAAAGTTGTTAGCGTCTACCATCCCGCCACCTGACTATTTTAATTTCGTTTAACAAAGATATGTAATCTATTTCAATCTGCCAAATGGTTTTCATAAAATTTTTTCCACTTTCTAATTGAATTATCACTCACCCCATATTTTGTTCCGGTACCTTTATATCCAAGTGTTTCAATTTCTTCAAGAAGTGTTAAATAATTAGGTCTTTGAACTTTTCTTTGTTTAATTTGGGAGCAAGTTGGACAAACCTTGTTGTTGCCATAAGTTTCTTTACCACACTCACAATTATTTTTTATTTTTTCAACGTATTTAACATTTCTACCTCCGTGAGTCGGTAAAGTCGCATTACAATTTGGGCAAACAATTCTTAGATTTTCAATTCTATTATCGTTACTAACACCGTTGATGTGATCTAATATTAAACTTAATTTTTTTCCTTTCCATTCTTCCCCTTGGTTACATATTTCACAAGTCCTTTTTTTCAATCCAACAGAGTATAACCGTTCTTTTAGGTTTGTGGTATGAATATAAGTGGAATTCTCAACTAAGATATCTTCTAAATCTAATTTTTTTCTATTACCTCCGCCAGCAGCTAACCTGAAGTGTTTAGTGTCAATATTAAATAAATTAATATATTTTTTTACGGTTTGTCTATTACCGTAAAATGTTTTAAGCCCAAGTTTTCTTGTGACTTCTGAAAAATTATTAGATGAATTAACAACTTTTTCCAAAATTTCTTTAGAGTATTTCATAATATGTCTTTATTATAAATATCTCGAACACTCAAAAAGTGACAGAAATTTGTAAAATTTTTTTTGACGGTCCATCCCGGTTACGCTCCGAGGGCTTGTCCGTGACAGGGACAAATGTTACTATTACACCAATGGACCAAAATTCACACTTTAAAACCGTAGAGGTACAACTTGTGTGTTGTGTTGTTCATCTTATTGTAGTCCATACGGGAATCGAACCCGTGACTTCGCCGTGAAAGGGCGACGACTTAACCGCTTGTCGAATGGACCGTTTTTACATTTTTTTTATCAATTTCATAATTTCATCAACAGTTTCTGTTACTGAAAATCCACCATTATTGTGAGTGGTAACACCAAGTTTAGTATGTGCTTTCTCAGTAACTCTTCCGTATTCCACTTTTTCATCAACAGGGTAAAGGTGTCCTATGTGTGCCACGTTTACAACTATTTGGTTTCCTTTTGTGTTTGTCAATTTGATAAATCTCATATTTTTCTTATTTGTCTTACAAAGATAGGTATTTTATTTCAATCTACCAAATCTTTTTTAAATTTTTTTGTGGACACTGTGGGAATCGAACCCAAACGATCTGATTGCAAATCAGTCGACCTGCCGTCGGCATCAGGCCCAACTTGGAGCAGGTACCCGGAATCGAACCGAGATCTTCTGATTGGAAGTCAGAAGTAATAACCGTTATACGATACCTGCTTATTGTACTGACGGAGGGATTCGAACCCACGTTTTAAACTTACCGCTACAGGCATAGATGATATAAGCATCCACTGGTACGTCAGCATTTTTTAGTAGCGGGAGCAGGACTCGAACCTGCGATCCTAGCTTATGAGACTAGGCGGATAACCAACTTCCACATCCCGCGATATTTGTGGTTAGGGGTGGAATCGAACCACCGGCACAAGACGTTTCAAACCTTTGCTCTACCTACTGAGCTACCTGAACCAAATTTTGTAGTTTAGTAGTTAAATCAAACTCTCGTTTCACTATCTTGATTTAACAGGTTGATACACTTTACGAGTTTCCCGTTTCTTACAACCACAATATTTTAATATTTCAAAGAACTTTTTACTTCTATGTCGGGGGTAGACACCCTTACTACTTTTCTACCCCCGTTGTTTGTCTTACAAAGATATGTACTTTATTTTAATCTGCCAAATCTTTTTCAAACTTTTTTTGTAGTCCGAGAGGGACTTGAACCCTCACACCCAATGGGTAACAGATTTTAAGTCTGTCTTGTATACCAATTCCAACATCGGACCATTATTTACACCAATATGTCAAAGAACAAAAAACCCCTCTTGGTTAGAGAGGGGTTCCTTAATTTTATATGTATAAAATATTACACCCTCTCCTTGAAAGTTGCCTCAGCTAAATCGCCTCCTATCAATGATATGTGTAAATTTTTCATTTGCGTTTATTAATTTTGATATAAATATATAACACTTTTCAAAAGTGTCAAGTTTTATTTAAAAATCTTTTTTTCTCGAGTATTGAAACTTACCTTGTCTTTCACTATAAGTGTTATACATATTTTTACCCATAGAATCAATACCAAAAATACGTTTTCTTATGTCTTCGGGTATGTCTTCAAAGTTTTCAACTTCAGTGTATGGATCAAAATCAAAATCGTAATAACCTGTGTTTTCTAAATCAGGATCAAAATCTACAAAATTTCCGTTTTCATCAGTCCAATAATTATCTTTTTGGTCTTTGAATTTTACTCTGTATCCACTTTCTTTAATCACTCTTTTAACAATACGAGTAAGATCAGATTCAGTTAGTCTTATAATCTTTTTCATAATAATAAATATATTATCATTTAGAAATCTTTTTCAACGGTACTTAACCACTTTCTTATTGTGTTATCACTAACACCATATTTTCTACCTACACCGGAATAACCCATTTCTCTTACTTCACTAAGTAATTGGTTAAATGGGGGTCTTTCAACCCTTCTATTTTTTATACTCCAACACTTTTCACACATCGTTGATTTTAAATTAATTTGTGAACCACACTGACAAGTCTTCATTTCTTTTATAATATTTGATTTATTTTTTTTCTTAGTGTTTGAGTAATTGTGTTCTTGCATATGACAATTAGAACAAAGGATTTTTAAATTTTCTAATTTATTATTAAATCTATTTTCATCTATGTGGTGGAGTTCTAAAGGTATTGGTTTACCCATCCATTCTTCTAAACCACAACACTCACATTTTTTTTCTTTGATATTATCTCTAATTAGTAGTTTTCGTAATTTAGATGCGGACACAACATCTTTTTTAATATAATCAAAAACACTAATCCTATTTGGTGATATTTTTTTATTTTTTAATCCTTTATTACCTGAATATTCAATATTAAGTTTATTTAAATACGAGTTTAAAGTTTCTGGTTTACAATTCAAAAATTTACAAATGTTTGCCTTAGATTCGTTGTTCTCAACCATCAAAAGTATGTCTTCTTTCTTTTCAATTATATCATTTCTCATAGTGTGTTTTATTAATAAATATCATACACACTATGAAAAGTATAATAGTTCGTATACTATTTTTTTTGTACCTTCGGAGAGACTCGAACTCTCACTCCTTTAACGGAATCCGGGCCTAAACCGGATGTGTCTGCATTCCACCACGAAGGCATTTTGTTGAGCTCAGGGAGGGATTTGAACCCCCGTACTCGGTTTTGCAGACCGGTGCCTAACCCCTCGGCCACCTGAGCTTATATTAGCGGCAGTGGTGATCTGCCGCTCTTGTTGCAATTTGGTTATGGGGTTTTATGTTTGTCTTGTACCCCAATGACATCGCCCAACCAACAGCAGGTTGAACTAATTTTGAACTGAAGTGTTTTTCATCGCTGTTATAATCTAAATCTATTTCCACCTTTACATTAACCTTTTGTGTCAACCACTCTGCAACTTCAATTGAATAATCGGCCTCACTCCATAATCTTGTCCATTTGTCTTTTACTTTTTTCACTTTTTGTTTGTGGTAAATATAGTGGACACCTCTATTACCATACCTGTAGGCAATTGCAGTAACATAAACAGTTGATCTTCTATGATTCTGAGAGTCAGTACCTATATGAACCTCAACCCAGGGACAATCTTTTAGAATGTCAATTGTATGTTTTACAATGTCAGATACAGGTTCACCAGTTACTTTTCTGAATACTCTGTTCATAGTTTATAATTTTTGTGGAACCATACGGAGTCGAACCGTAACCTCTGGATTTTCAGTCCAGCGTGACACACCACACTTACACCATAGTTCCTTATTTAATTTGAAATGCTGATCTCATAGGTCGTTTTGTTTTAATAGCATCTTCAGGGTTTCCAATAACAACACCATCTTTAATTGTAAACGCATGTCTTCTAACCAATACGAAGAATGTGCCTTTAGGATTTTTCTTTACAAACGTACCAACAGTCATTTGTCTTTTAACTTTTTCACCTTTCACTTTTACTTCGTATGAAAGTGAATATGGATATGCCACACTATTACTTTTTGTACCAATAGGTATTATTTTTTTACTATTAACTTTTAGCTCACCTTCAGACAGTTTAGTCATTTTAGATGCGGTATAGTAAGTCCCTTTTCTTGGTTTTCTACCAAACTCTTCAGCGACATACTTATGAGCATAATCATAAGTTACATCAAACGCCGAAGCAAATGCCCTGACAACACAATCATTTGTTTCTCTTCTTGCGGTTACAGAATCACTATAACCTTTAATCGCACTTCCTGTAGATTCGTATGGTAATTGGTTTTTCATACTACAAAGATACAAAAAGTTTTTTAATTGGCAAAATTAAAAAATTAGCGCGTCCTCAAGAATTCGAATCCTGACCGATGGGTTTGGAATCCATCATGCTAACCATTACACCAAAGACGCTCATTAAAGTACCCCTCGAGAGATTCGAACTCCCACCTTAAGCCTTAGAAGAGCTTTGTACTTCCATTATACGAAAGGGGCAAATAAAAGATGATGAACAACTTTATCAGGAATCCCGTCCTCAGACTTCACACACCATTAGAGAGTTGGGTTGTTACAACAATACAATTAAGATTGAATACCTATCCTTAGTGTGTACCCTTACGAACACCTCTCCGTGTCCGTTGTTCTACGTTTCCTATCATCTTTTGTACCTTCGGCGAGATTCAAACTCACATCTTGTGGTCCGTAGCCACAGGTTCTATTCTGTTGAACTACGAAGGTATGTTGTGTGTATGATGGGTCACGATCCCATGGCCTCCACTTTCACAGAGTGGCACTCTACCAACTGAGCTACATACACCATGTTGTCCCGTATGTTGGGTTCGAACCAACCTAAAATCGGATATGAGCCAATTTTGTTCACCTAGAACCTACGGGAGTTGCGGAAGACATTGGAATCGAACCAAATACCCGAAGGCACATCTCGCTTAGCAGGCGGACCCTATCGCCATCAAGGTTTATCTTCCGTAGTGTTCACGACGGGTTACGATCCCATTACCTTTTGCGTATCAGACAAACGCTCTACCAATTGAGCTACGTGAACTTGTTGCGGACAAGGAAGGGTACGATCCTACAACCTATCGGTTAACAGCCGATTGCTCTACCAATTGAGCTACTTGTCCATTTGTTGTGGGAGAGGAGGGACTCGAACCCCCAGTCTCAAATGAGAGCGGTTTTACAGACCGCGCGGCTACCAATTACCGGTTACTCTCCCTTATTGTACACCCTATAGGAATCGAACCTATGACCTGTTGTATGTAAAACAACCGCTACTACCTGCTGAGCTAAGAGTGTGTAAAGATAATACTTTTTTTTTAATTACCAAATTTTTTTGTGTCCCCGGTTGGATTCGAACCAACGGTCTTCCCGTTAAAAGCGGGAGGCTTGAACCAGACTCAGCTACGAGGACTTTTGTTTGTCATACTTGTCACTTTCCATAACACTTGTTTTTATTTTTTTATTATTTCATTTAATTGGTTAATTAAATAATTAACATCACCAAAAATTATTTTACATTTTTTTGATACGACTTCCATTTTTTCTTTATCTAATACCAAACAATGTGGGTTTTTAGGATCCAAAAATAAATCATATTTAGGTAGATAAAAGTCTGGATAATATAATTTATTTTTACCATTACTATTCACCCACTTTAATGGTTTAGGTCTAACCCAATCTACATTTTTTTCATCAAGATACATCGCAACCTCTAACTCCCAAGTAGATTCTAAAGTCACATCTTTGTATTTTATAGTTTTTCTACTACCATTTCTGTATTTTCTACTTGTTGATGCTTCAATTCTACAATGTTCGGAACAAGTAACTTTATTACTATAATTTCTTTGTGTGAATAGCTTATTACAAATTTTACAATTAGTATATTTTATTTTACAAGTTCCAAATTTTACAGTTTTAGATAATGATAATAAAATTTTATCTCTTGTTTCTTGTGATAAAGACCTACCTACCAATGTTTTTGATATTTTATCTTTTGTTTCTTCATTACGTCCTCCTCTTTTTATGTTATTATATGTTGCCGCACAAGAATTGCCACAAAATTTGTTTCTTTTTTTGTAGAAATCTAAATCACAATCACATTGTAAACATTTATTTGGGTTTTTATAATATTCATCTCTTATAAGTTTTTTATTATTCTTAATAACTTCTACCGCAATTTTTTGTGCTTTTAATGCGTTTTCATAATGTCCAACGTATAGTTCTTTCATAATCTACTTTCTATATAAATATCTCAAAAGTCAAAAAAAGTTAGTCGAACCTATAAATTATTTATCGTTGCAAGTGCCGGATTCGAACCGTTCTTGAATGTCCCAAACATCCCGTGCTCACCTGTTTACACCACACTCGCAATATTTGTTGTGGAAGTAGGACTCGAACCTACACTGAGAAATTTCTCCCTGATTCAAAGTCAGGAGGCCTGCCAATTAGCCGATTCCACATTATTTTTTTACAGAGGAAAGAGCGGGATTCGAACCCGCGGATCCGTTAAGATCTCCGGTTTTCAAGACCGGTGCAATAAACCAACTCTACCACCTTTCCTTTTATAAGGCCAATATGTCAAAGAACTTTTCTTTTGAGGTTTCTATCGGGTTCGAACCGATGACTCCGGGTTACAAAGCCGGGATATTACCAAACTATACTAAGAAACCAATATAAAACAAAAAACCCGAGATTTTATGTCTCGGGTCTTATATTCCTTTATTATGTATGTTAATCGTTATTAACTCATAAATGAAAATGCCCTAGACGGTCTAAGCGTGTTATAGCAGAACGACCACTGATTACTCGGCTGTTTGCTAATGACCATATGTCTAAGATTTGTTTTCATTTTTGTTATAAATATATCGTTATTTATAAAAGTTTTAATTTACTCTACAAAGATAGGTATTTTTTTCTAATAAACAAGTGTTTTTATTAATTTTTTAATCTCTTTTTATGTGTGATGGTCTATATTCTTCAGGAAACCCACCATCTTTTTTCTTAGTTTTTCTATTCAAAAATGAAATGACATGATCAATTCCTGATTCAAGAGTATCTTCAAAGGATCCACTATGTCTTTGGGGTGTTTTTAACAAAACTCTATCATCTTCATTTCTAGCACTTCTTGGTTGTACAATGTATTGGCCATTATCGTTTACTGTTACTTGTAAATCTTCTTCGTTAGGTAAAGATATTTTAATGAAATCTAAATTAATTCCTGAAAGTTTTGAATCGTATCCTTTTTTACTTATCTCTCTTTCTAACTTTCTTAAAGGATTTTTTGGCATATCATTACCATAATATGCTTTAAATTTTTCTTTATCTTCTTGTATCACTCTTTTAACAATTCTTGTTAAATCTGATTCTGTAAGTCTAATTATTTTTTTCATATTATACAAATTCTTCGTCATTAAAGTAATCGTTATCTTCAACATCGTCATCACGATGTCTCCAACCTCTTTCATTACCCATATCGGTCAGATCTTCATACTCGTCAAACGGGTCTTCTTGTCTTCTTGATAATTTTGTTCCTTCAGGGTCTATTCTTCGTCCTATGTTCTTTCTAAAAAAGTCTTTAGGTATGCTTATATATTTTTCAGGTTTATAGTCTTCAGGGTGTCTTCTTTTTTGTGTAAAATCATCCCAACCTTCACCTAATTCTTCTTCTTCTTCTTCTTCCTCATAATCTTCTTCTTCCTCACCATTATAAAAACCTTCAAAGTCTAATAATTTATCAATTTCTTCTGCTAACTCAACATTTCCTTCATCAAATAATGCTTCAACAATATCGTCTTCGCTCATTAAATTTATATCATGTAAATCATAACCACATTCGTTTTCCAAAAAGTCTCTTGCCTCTTCAATTAAATCTTGTAGTTCTTCTTCACCTCTGTCAGTTTCTCCCCACTCTTCATCTTCTTCCTCATCGTCAAAAAATCTACCTCTCATGGTTCCATAATCTTCTTCTTTTTCTTCTCTATCTCTCCAATTTCTATCCGCATCTCTCATGAATTCTTCATCTTCCATTTCGTTGATGGTTCTTTTAACAATTCTTGCTAAATCTGATTCTGTAAGTCTTATAATTTTTTTCATTATTTTTTTAATAGTCTTTATTTTTATTTTTTGGTCTTACGCTATCTATAAATTTTTTTGAAAAAATACCAGTTAAAAATGCGGTGGACACTAAAGTTTGTATTATATCAACTATGCTCATTCCAAATTTATAAGATAATCCAACTATTATTGGGAACGCAAAACCAAGACCAAATGACTTTAATTTTTTATTCCAATATTCTTCTTCAGAATCTTCTTCATTTTCATATAATTCATTTTTTTCTTCTTCCAAATCATTTTTTAAATCCATTGCAATTTCAGGGTTCTTTTTTAATATCATTACCAATTTTTTAAAGTTTGGGTCGCTTTCTATGTTTTCTGAATTAAAATCATTTTCTATATCTAACTTACTTTCTTCTTTAATAACACGTTTTACAATACGTGCTAAATCTGATTCTGTAAGTCTTATAATTTTTTTCATTATTATTTTTATTTATAAATACTTCTTTATTTTAAAACTTTATTTCGTATGGATAATTTTCTAACTTGTAAGCCTCAAGTATTTCAACAAAGTCATCATCTAATCCAACGGCCATTTGTCTATCTTCTTTTGTTATATCATCATCACTATAGTATCTTTTGTTTACTGAAAAACCAAATGGTACTTTGTCGTTGTCTCCATCTATCTCTTCAAAATCACTTAATAACATTGGTTGGTCCTCAAATTCTGATAATTTATTTCCAAGTGTTATATATGTCATTCTTGTAATATAATACTTGTATTCGCCACTATCTTCTTCACCATAACCATCACAATATCCACAAGTGTATTCTCCGTATCCAGCACAATTATCGCAACTATTGTGACCGCGTCCATCACATTCTGAACATTCATAATCACCTGTCCCACCGCAACTGATACAATCTTCTTTTCCTGAACCATCACAAGAAGTACAAGGTACTTCAACTTCTACCTCTTCACCTTCATCATCTTCTTCTGTATCGGTTTCTGTTCCTTTTCCATCACACCATCTACATTCTTCAGTTCCTTCACCATCACATTCATTACATTCAATTTTTCCATCACCATCACAATATCTACAATCTTCATTTCCTGTACCATCACATCTATCACAATGTTCATCACCAGTACCTTCACAATGACTACACTCTTGTTTTATTTCTTCTGATTCGTCATAAAAATCAATTATGTATAGATAAAGGTTTGTCGATAAACCAATAATAGTTTCTTTTTTATATCTACCTGAAATAATAAGATAGGCCATGAAAACAAGTTTTACCTTTTCTGCCGGTGTGGATAATTTTGATAATAAGAGTAATGCAAAATGATTAGTTTTACAAATATTAAGAATTTTACTAAAAGATATGAACGCTCTTTCTCCGTATTCGTCTTTTGCTATTTCTGCTAATGATAGTGCAATATTATATAGTTTGTTTGGATCTAATGACATATTAAATAAATATTTGGTTGAGAATAAAATTTTCAATATATTTATTAATAAAAAAATATGAATTTAAAAAAAATTTTAATCGATGAATCGGAAAGGATTTCAATAATGAGGCAGCATGGTATAATAGCTGAAGCAAATGTTGCCCCAACTACAAGTTTAGATGTCGCAAAATCAGTAAAATTTAAAGGTGGATATTACTCAATTGCTAATGCGGATGCCACTTTAAAGAAAGAACTTGACGAAGAAATGGAAAAAATAAAAAATTTTTTAAATAAATCAACAGGTAAAGTTAATTTAGTATCCGTTCAAATAACTTCAAGTGAATCCCAAATACCTAACACAGATAGAGAATTAGGTGGAAAGGAGGTCTCACCTAAATATTTAGCTAAAAAAAGAAGTGATACAATTCAAAAATATATAACAGAACAATTAAAATCATTTGAGAATAAATTAATATCAATACCTGTTTTTGATATAAAAGAACCCGTAATAGGTAGAACTAGTTGGGTTGGCCAACCTTTTTGTCCTAAATCTCAACTAAAGGCAGACGATCCTGAAGGTAGGGCTTGTGCTGGTAAAACCTTTGCACCTAAAGACTCTTCAGGTAAACAAATACAAAATTATTTACAAGGAAGAGACAGTACTTACGGGACACAGAAAGAAGCTTATGAAACTGAACAAAATATGTCTGTTAAATTAAAACTTATGGATGTTGCAAATGTTCAAAAATGTTTAACAAACATGGAAATTCAAGTTAACTATACACAAGTAGGTAAAGGACATACTTGTAATAGTGCGGTTTTTAAAATTTCAGTAAATGGTGTAACTTTAAAAAGAAACGATGGTGCAGAGTATGCTAGTCTTAATAATGGTAGTGATAAATATGACAATAATCCAAATTCTTGTGCGAGATTAAATCAAGTTAAAAATGATATAAAATCAGCAACACCTATTTTAATTGCTAGTTCAAGTAACGACAGGGCATGTGCTAGATATAACAAATTTATTCTTGGTTCTGACCTTGCTAATGAAATATTAGGTAAAAGTGCCTTTAATGTAACATCTACAGGAGTACCAAAAATGAATTTACAAGCAACTTGTTTGAGTGATGATTTCTATGATAAACCTAATAATAAATGGGGTGGTTGTCATACTGGTGTTGGTGATATTGTAATAACAAACGGTTTAGGTAAAAAATTTGAGTACCAAGGGGCAACTCCTAGAAATTTTAATCAGACCGTAGTTTTAGCAACTCTTGATGCCTGTGGAGCAAAAATATAAGAAAAAGAAACCGTGATGGGAGTCAAACCCACACCAATTTTTATGCTAACCAATTACACCACACGGATTTCTTTGTTGTTCTCAACTACCGAGTTAATTTTTCTTTATTGCTTTTACGGCCGAGTATTAGACAATAGGGTAAAATTAACAAAATCCCTGAGAGGTTATTAATAAATATTCACAGGATCCAATTCTTGAACTTGGATCATAACCCAATCAACTTCACCTTCTGTAAGGTGACCAATAACATCATCTGTTATGTGTGTATTATATGAAATTTCCCAATTCATTTTATCTCCGTGAATAACGGCAACTTCCCATTCACTATCGTTTGATGTGTAAGATGAGAACCCACCATTAGGTGTATACGACGACTTGTATCTAACAACAGATACACCATAACCATTTTCAAAAAAGATTAATCCGTGTAGTCCTTCACCAAAACTGTGTGGTTTAAATTTTATGTCTTTAAATGATTTCATTAATTATTTAACATTATGTATTGGTCTTCTTCTAATCCTTTTACTCCAAGTTTATTAAGTGCAATTTTTAATACGTGTAGTTGTCTTGCCACATTATACTTATTAACTAATAGATTACCTAAAGTAATACCTGTTTCTTTATGAAACTTATTAAAGTCATTGAAACGGCATTCCATTCTTAATCTCAACTCACACCCACCGATGTAAAGATCTAATAATTGTTTTTTATTGAACACATCAATTAGTTCATCTGCTTCGTGTTCCATTGAGAAAAATAGGGTGACAAGTTCTTTGTTCATATGTTTTATTTTTACAAAGATACATATTTTTTTGAATACTCGTCAAGTTCTTTAAGATATTTTATAAACTCTTCACTGTTTATAAATTCTTCATGTATCAATTGGTGTATGTGTTCCATGTTATTTTATTTGTGATCCCGGATGGATTCGAACCATCGACCTACTGCTTCTCCATAGAACGTCTATGAGGTACTATCGAGAAGGCAGTTACTCTAATCCGCTGAGTTACGGGACCAAATGTTAAATCTTTCTAACTTCGTATTTGTGACCTGAATCCGAATTCAATTCAAAAACCTCCCTCATTTTTTCCGCTTCTTCTTCTGTATCAAATTCCCAAATTTCACCATGTCCATCTAATAAAATTACAGGAACTCTTGTTTTGTTTTCCTGCATTTTGATTTGTTTAATAATTACGTACATTCTTTTTTTTAATAATTATACAAAATAAAAATCCCCCAGTCAATTAACTGAGGGATCACTTATATAAAAATTATTTATTTTCCAATTACCAAATTGTCCAAATCAATTCCACCACCACTTTTCATTCTATCTTCAACTTCATCGTACATAAAAGATTTAACAACGGATGTGATTGATTGTTCTGATTGTGCAATTTTTGTTTCCATCCAATCTTCTAATTGGTCACCTTCTTCCATCATTTCCCACATTTTATAAGCTAATGTAGCTATAGTAAAAAGTTGTTGTTTTGCCATGTAAGAACCATCATCATGATTTTCTTTGATGTGCCTTACCATGTTTTCTAATTGTTTTTCTGTTATAATAATTTTACTCATATCTTACCACGTTCTACATGCCCAATATCTTGGTTTCCATCTTGGTCCAGGATTATCACAATTATGTCTTGCTCTAAACGATCTTCTTCTTTCAGGATTGTTTTTCTTTATAACCATTCGTTTACCTTTAGCTGACTTACCACCAAAACCAAAATTTACTTTAACAACTTTTCCTTTGTCATTTTTTACATAGACTTTGAACTTCTTAATATCTCCTTGCATTATTTTACCAAGTTGGACTTTTCTTCCTTGGTATTCTGCTTCGTTTAAAAAATCAGTTTCTTCAAAGTTTGTATTTTCAACAGAACCATATATGTCTTCATGTATTGTATTATTAGGCCCTTTAATTACTGACTTAATAATTTTAATTAATTCTGATTCTGTTAGTTGTATTTTCATTTTTTTATTTCAAAATTCTTCTGGTTAATCTTCTCATGTCAGATTCAGTCAATGTGTTTCTACTTCTTCTGTATGATTCATTTGTTGTGTTACCTAAATATTCTACTCGTTTAGAATCATATGGTAATGCATCACCAATTTTTGCTGTTGCCGTTTGTATCTGATTTAATAAATCTATAGGATTTACTCCAACAAAACCACCAATTTTTGTACCGTCAGTTTTAATATTTTTTAATCTTCCTATCATAAATTCTTTTCTTAGCTTTGGGTCGTTTACGTCAGTTACTGTATAACCTTTTTCTCCCGATTCTAAAGTTATTAGATTTAATTTGTTAATATCCGGATTATATTGAGCAATATAAACTCTTTTATTTGGTTCATCTATTTTAATATAAGTTGTAAAAGAAGAGTCTATTTTTGATTTCCATGTTGGAACTTGAGCAATACTAATTGGTGTACCAGGTCCCTCAACAATGTAATTTTCAAATTCGATGGTTTCGAAATCTTTAAAACCTTCAGGTAACTTACCTTCACTTATTATTCTACTTATTAAAGTTATTAATTCTGATTCTGTTAGTTGTATTTTCATTTTTTTATTTCAAAATTCTTCTGGTTAATCTTCTCATGTCAAATTCAGTCAATGTGTTTCTACTTCTTCTGTATGATTCATTTTGTGCTGTTAGTTGAACGCCACGTTTTCTTAATGTCTCAATAAAATCTAAAACTAACTTTTTATCGGATTCTGAATTTTTTTTAGGACCATAAATTTCATCACCCATTTTATCACCAGATGTTGGGTTAAAAATGATTACTTTTAATCTCCTTGTATCATAATCCCAACCAACATATATTTCGTCTTTCATAGGATTTTTATCACCATAACCAACATCAACCATACGTTCTCTAAAAGCATAAAGTGTTGGGAAATCTTGAACTTCTCTAGGGTCAATTTTAAAATTATATTCATCAGCAACATTTTGATTCATTTGTCTTTTTGACCATCCATTAGTATTTAACGTATTGTTAATTTCTTTAAAAAAATCGTATTCTTTATTATATTGATCCTCAATGTCTTTAGCTGCTGACATCATTTCGTTACCTTGTTCGTTAATTAATCTATTAATAAAATTAATCAATTCCGATTCTGTTAAACGTATTTTATTTCTCATTTTGTAATAATTATTTTTTTATTTATAAATAAATATATCAATAAATAAAAAAGGTGAGTATTACCTCACCTATTTTCGGGTCGACACAAGATGTGTTCGAACTGCCACAACTTTGTTTTAAAGATTAACAAAGAAACTACCCCTCCAATTTAGATTTTGCAAGAACTACCTCGGCAATTGATACTTCTTTTGCCTTACCAATAATTAAAGATTCTTTTAGTATTGAACTCGGTAT
>Ga0214923_10001076_pt1 | contig 39651 bp, 42 predicted proteins | sample LL1510_MetaG_FD_177993 | JGI IMG/M metagenome (GOLD analysis project Ga0214923, IMG submission 177993) | Freshwater microbial communities from Lake Lanier, Atlanta, Georgia, United States - LL-1510 | ecosystem: Environmental > Aquatic > Freshwater > Lake | place: USA: Georgia | collected...
CGAGGACCACCCCCCCACCCCACCAGGAAGCCTTGAGCCAACCAAGGTCACAAACCGCCTCGGGGATCAGTTCGAAAAAAGCCGAGGCCAGAAAAGCGCCGCCGGCAAAGGTTCCTCCCAAGCAGAGCCAGGAGGTCTTGGCTCCCTGCCTTTTCAGGACCAGGGCGGCCAACCCGCCCAACAACCCAGCCGCAAATAAAACCCCCAGCAGCGTCGGAAACATCGGGTCATCCTAAGGACTTTGACCCGCCCAATCGAGCCTGCGGTGGCAGTGGAGGGATTTGAACCCCCGACCCAAGGCTTATGAGTCCCTTGCTCTACCAGGCTGAGCTACACTGCCGGAGGATCCCTTTCTAGCGCCGGGACTTTTCCCCGCCAAGTCCCCGCCGGAGCTTGGGAACATCGAAAGAGGGGGCTACGCTGGATCCATGGGCATGAGGGACCAGGAAGCGAGAAGTGCCCGCCTGAAAGGGCGGTTGGCCCTCGGCTTTCTTCTCCTGGTGGTGTTGGTGATCGCCGGCCTGGCTACCCTGCCCGCCTACCGCGCGATGAAACGGTGGCGCGCCGACCGGCTGATGGATCACGCGGAAAAGTCCGTCCAACAGGGCGCGCTGGTCGAAGCTTTTCAAGCCGCACGGGCCGCTTACGGCCTCTACCCCGGCAATGTTCGCGCGTTGCGGATGTTGGCGGAAATGTACGAGGGTTCGGGCTCGGCGGAAACCCTGGCGTATCGTCGGACCTTGGCCGAGAACGGGGCTTCGACCGGGACCGATCGGGCCGCTTATCTGCGCACCGCGATCCGCGCCGGCCGTCTGGATTTAGCGGACGAGTTTCTCAAAAAGATCGGCCTGTCGGGGAGAAGTGATCCCGAGGTGGCGGTGGTGGCCGCGGATCTTCTGCGCCTGCGGGGAGAACCGGAAAAAGCCCGTCAACTGGAGGCCGAATCCGCCGCCACCGCCAAAAAAGGGCAGGAGGCGAAAGCCTCGTGGTTGGGAGCCCGGGGTCGCCTGGAATCCTCCGACCCGGCGGAGCGGGCCGCGGCCCGGGCCGACCTTTTGCGCCTGGCCAAAACCAAGACGCCCGAGGCCCGGGATGCCTGCCGGCTGCTTGCCGCCGCGTCGGACCGGACGGAAAAGGAAACCGCCGAGCTGGCCCAACTCCTGGAAGCGGACCCAAAGGCACCGGCCGGGGATCGGCTGTTGGCAAAATCCCTGATTCTGGAGATTCATCCGGACTGGCGGGGCGCCGTTTTGCAGGAAGTGAAAAAATTGTACACCGGAGGGACCGAGGACGAACGCGTGGCGCTGGCGGAATTCCTGCTTCGTTATGGGGAGCCGGCGGGGGTCCTGGATCTGCCGGTCGTCCGCAAGGGGCGGCTTTTTCTTTTGCGGCTGGATGCCTTGGCCCGCCTGCAACGCTGGACCGCGATTCGGGAGGAACTGGTTCTGGCCTCGGCGCAAAAGGATTCGCTCGATCCCTTCTTCATCGAGGTGTTCCAGGCCCGGGTGGCCCAAGAAATGCGGGAAACTTCCATGGCGGATGTCCGCTGGAAGCAGGCGTTGGCCAAGGCCGCGGGAAATCCCCAAAAGATGGAGTTCCTCGCCAACTTTGCGGAAAGATCCGGTAACTTGGACATGGCCGTCGAAGCCTATCGCTCCATGCTCAAGTTTCCCTCCGTTGCCGTCCCCGGCTACCTCGGTCTTATCCGCGTGGCGGAAAAGCGTGCCGATGTCCGGCAGTTGCGCGACATCATGGCGGACCTCGTCCGGCAACTGCCCCAGGATCCCGCCCCAAAAAACGACCTCGCCTACCTGAATCTCCTTTTTAACGAAAAGGTGGAGGAATCCCTGCACACGGCCCAAGAGTTGGTGACGGCACTTCCCGACCGTGATGCCTACCGCACCACCCTGGCCCTCGCCCTCCTCCGCAAAAATAAGCCGGCGGATGCCCTGGCTGTCTATGAACCGATGAAGCTGAACTGGTCCACGGCGCTGCCGGGCTGGCAGGCGGTGCGGGCCGCGGTGCTGGCCGCCAATGGTCGGGAAGAGGAGGCCCGGAGCCTCGCACTCAGCATCAACTGGGACCGGTTGAAACCGCAGGAGCGGGATCTCGTGCGCGCCCTCCGCGCACCCCGCAGCTGAACTTCTCGATGCGGAACTTGTGGTGCTTGGGCCTGGCACTCTGGCTGGGGTTGGCGGTGCTCCCCGCCCAAACGCCCTCGATTCATACCGTCCAAAAGGGTGAAACCGTTTACGGGATCGCCCAAAAATACGACCTCACCCCCGAACAGCTCCTTCAAGCCAACCCGGGATTGAACCCCTCTCGCATTCACGCCGGGGACCGACTCCGCTTGCCAATGGCGAAAGCCCCCTCTCCCCCCACCACCTCCTCTACTTCCGCTTCTCCTCCCACGGCAAAGAAGGATTGGGTCAAAGTGGTGAAAGGGGACACGCTCACCAAAATTGCCCGCGAAAATAAGGTGTCCGTGGAGGATTTGCGCAAATGGAACAAGTTGGGCACCGATCCCATCCGCCCCGGTGACAGGCTGAGGGTGGCCCCGGTCTCGGCGCCCAACGTTACCCCTTCCATCCCCAAGGTGGGTCCACCCACACCAGCCCCCGCCAAAAAACCGGCGGCTCCGGATTGGAAATTCGTGGGTCCCGCCCGCAGCCAAATGGATTCGCCGAGGGGAGAGCTGCGGGAGTGGGAATATATCGTTGTTCACCACAGCGGGACCAGCGGCGGCAGCGCCAAGGTATTTGATTACTACCATTCCCACGAGCGGGGCATGGAAAACGGGCTGGCGTACCATTTCGTCATCGGCAATGGAACGGACTCCGGTGACGGCCAGATCGAGGTGGGTCGCCGTTGGCTGAAGCAACTTCAGGGCGGACATCTGGCCAGCGAAAGCCTGAACGAGATCGCGATCGGGATCTGTCTGGTGGGAGATTTCAGCCACAACCGGCTCGGCCCGCGTCAAACCGCCGCACTCATCGAGCTGGTAAAATATCTCCGCCTCATGATGCCCGGCCGGAATTTGAAATTCCGCCTGCACCGGGAAATTAACACCCGTCCGACCGAATGCCCCGGCCGCCTCTTCCCCGCCGCCGCCATCCATGAACTTTTGGATCAACCCAGCTCCCGGTAAGGCCGATTTGTCGCCCCGCGCCAATCCTTAACCCGTCGATTGAAATCCCAGCCACACTTTCCGGGTGCGCGGCCCGTCAAACTCCGCGAAGTAAATGGTCTGCCAGGTTCCGAATTTGAACCGCCCCTTTTCCATCGGCCAGGCCAGATGGTTCCCCAACATCGAGGCCTTCACGTGGGCAGCGGAGTTTCCTTCCCCGTGCCGGTACTCCCGGCTTTCCCATGGCACCGTCCGCTCCAGGGCCGCCGCCAGATCCCTCCGCACATCCGGATCCGCCCCTTCCTGGATCGTCACAGCCGCGGTCGTGTGGGGAACAAAAACATGGAGCAAGCCGTCCCGCCAACCGCGTCGGGCGGCGGCCTCCTCCAATGATTGTGTCAGAGGCACAAATTCGGTATGGCTCCGTGTGCCAATGACAATCTCTTCCCAAGGTCCGGCCATATGATCGTGGTAACAGGCGGAACCGGGTTTGTCGGCCGGGAAATTTGCCGCCGCCTCGCCGCCCAAGGGATTCCTGTCCGGGCCGTGGCCCGAAACAGTCCCACCGAAACCCTTCCCGCCGGGGTTTTCTTCTTCCCGGCCGATGTCTGCCGGTCCATTTCCCTCCGCGAGGCGATGGAGGGAGCCCAAGCCGTCATTCACTGCGTCGGTATCATCCGGGAAAAGGGCGAGGCCACCTTTGACCGCATCCATCGGCACGCCGTCGCCGAGACCGTGGCCGCCGCCCACCGGGCGCGCATTCCCCGGTTCATTTTTCTGTCTGCCCTCGGCACCCGTTCCGCCGCCTCCTCCCTCTATCACCGCAGCAAATGGGCCGGGGAGGAGATCGTCCGCCAAAGCGGGTTGGCCGCCACCATCCTTCGCCCATCCTTGGTGTACGGACCCGGCGACCAGTTCACCAACTTCCTCGCCGCCTGGATGCGTCCCCCCCTCTCTTGGTTGACCGGGGGATTTCTCGGCATTCCCGGAGGAGACTCGGTGAACCTTTGTCCGGCTTCCGTCGGCGAGGTTGCCGAGGCCGTGGTTCGCTCCTTGGGAAAGGATCGCGCCCTCGGCCAGAGCTTCGACCTGGCCGGGCCGTCCATCTCACTCAAAAATCTTTCCCTGGAAATCGCCCGTGCCATGGGGCTTCGGCCCACCTGGGTGGAGCAGCCGCCGGACGTTTTTCTTGGCATGGTTCCTTGGCTTCTTCTCACCGCCTCCAAGCCCGTCCTTCATCCGGTTCCGCTGCCGCTTTGCCGCATCGCCGCGGCCGTGGCGGAACGAATCCTCCCCAACCCTCCTCTCACCACCGACCAAGTCAGCATGCTGGAAGAGGGGCAATACGGCGATTCCCGGCCGGCGGAGGAGATTCTCGGATTCCACCCCGGGCCCCTCTTTGCCGGCCTTGCCGCCTATCTGGCTCCCCGCGCCGGAGGCATCGCCGACCGCCGCCCGTGAGCGAAGCCGCCCGGGCCGGCCGGATCCGGCGGGTTCTTCTCACCGCCTTGGCCGTCAACGCGGTTTTGGCCGGTCTAAAATTTGCGATTGGCTGGCAGCTTGGCAGCCTCAGCGTTCTTTCCGACGCCGTGCACTCCCTGCTTGATGGCGGGGCCAGCGTCATCGCCCTGATCGGCATCACCGCCGCCGCCCGCCCTCCCGATGCCAACCACCCTTACGGCCATAGAAAATTCGAGATCCTCACCACCATCATCGTGGCCGGCCTGCTCTTTCTGAGCGCGTGGGAAATCCTCGGCTCCGCGGTGAACCGACTCCTTCACCATTCCCCCGCCCCCGAATTCAGCGGTTGGGGGGTTGCCCTTCTTGGTGTGGGAGTCATGGCTTGTCTCATCCTTTCCCGCTGGGAACGGAAAGCCGGCCTCGAAGTCTCCAGCCCCCTGTTACTGGCCGATGCCGCCCACACCCGCACCGACGTCTTTTCCTCCATTCTGGCGATTGCCGCCGTGGTCGGCAGCCAGTTCGGCCTGCCATGGCTCGATCCCCTCTTCGCCATCGGCATTGTCATCCTGCTCGCCCGCGCAATTTATGAAATTCTTCTCGAAGGGGTAAAGGTTGTTTCGGATGCCATCCGGCTGGATCCCGACCAGATCCGGACCGTGGCGGAAGCCGTGGAAGGAGTCCGCGGAGCCCACGCCATCCGCTCCCATGGCATGACCAACGACATTCACATTGACCTGCACATCCAGGTGGAAGAACAGCTGACCACCCGCCAGGTCTACGAGATTGAAAACCAGGTCACCGAGGCTCTCCGTAAAAAATTTCCCGGGGTCACCCACGTCGCCCTGCGCCACGAACCCCGAGGCACCCCTCGGGAACCGGATGCCTGATCTCGTCCGCACCCGCGCCCTCCTCGAGCAGGGAGTCGGGGAAAACCGCTGGACCGGCTACACCCTCGCCGTCCGGTTCCGTGCCGGCCTCGAAAGTTTTTCCGGGGGCGACGTTCCCGACCCGACTTCACCCGTACCCTGGTATTCGGCAGGGAAACCCGTCACCGCGGTCGGTGTCCTCCGGATCCTGGAATCGGCCCCACATTTTTGGGAACAACCGATCGCCCAGACCCTGCCGGAACTGGCTGGCTCCTACGCAGGCGCCCTCACACTCGGCGCGATTCTCAGCCATCAGACGGGCCTTCGGATTCCGGAGACGAGCCTTCGCGCCCCCCCCGGGAAAACTTTTTCTTACTTTGCCACGGTTCAACCCTCGGATTTTCAACTCCACTCCGGGCAGGCGGCCTACGACCCCGCCGGCGGTTGGTGGCTGCTCGGCCAATGGATCGAGCGTCACAGCGGAAAACCGTGGCAGCAGTTTCTGGAGAAAGATGTGCTGACAACGGCAGGACTGGGCGGGTTGCGATTTGCCGGGGAATCTGTGCCCATGAAGGAGCGGCGCGCCGGGAAATGGGTCGAAGTGGATCGTGGGTCCGGACCCGGCGCCGGACTCACCGGGTCTGCGACGGACCTTGCCCTTTTTTATGAAACCCTTCTGCAAGGACGGCTCCTATCCCGGTCCTCTTTGGATCGGATGTTGCGGCCCGAACGCCACGGCAAAACGGATGCCACCTTCGGGCACATCGTGGACTTTGGCCTGGGCATGATTCTCAACAGCAACCGGTATGGGGCGGCGACCGTTCCCTACGGGTTCGGAACCTTCGCGGGAGAAAAAAGCTTCGGCCATGGAGGCGCCCGCTCCTCCATCGCCTTTGCCGATCCGCAGTTTGCTTTTTCGGCTGCTTTGTTTCTGAACGGCCGTGTTCCCGAAACGGAGCATCAACCGCGCATGCGCAACCTCCTTGACCTGCTTCGATCCGAACTGGTGTAAACACCCCGCCTCCCTACCTTGGCGAAATGGCGCAAGGGCGGATGACTTGGCTCGATGTGACCAAGGGCTGGGCGATCCTGTGGGTGGTCTATTTCCACTCCTTTACCTGCTGGATCAAGCCGCCCTCCCCGATCGGCGGGGAGTTTTTTCGGGAGGTGGGCCGACCGGAAACGTGGAATGGTCTTCTGCCTTTTCTCGAAGGCATCGGCAGGGTGGTGGGAATCGGGATTTCCCAGTTGGGCTTTCACGCGGTCGGCCTTTTTGTGGTCGCCAGCGGTTTCGTTCTCGCCCAATCCGCCGTCCGGGCAGAACAAAAGGGGGGTGTTTCCTGGGGAAGCTGGATCGGGAGCCGTCTCGCCCGTCTCTACCCGATGTACTGGTTTGCCCATCTGGTTTATTTGGTCAGCCCGTTTCAGGCGCGGCTCGAACCGGTTGACTGGCGGTTCTGGGTGAGCCTAAGCGGGCTTCGCTTCCTTTGGATCGACTGGAACTTCTACTACCTCAACGCCGCCTGGTGGTACTTCTGCCTTATCCTCCAGCTATTCGCCCTGTTCCCTCTGCTGTTTTGGGCCCTGCGCCGGTTCGGATGGTTGTCTTTTTTTGTTTTGGCCACCTTGGCCGGGTTTGCCGCCCGGTACTTCATGCTTTCCATCCACCCGGTGAGCGGTCAGTTCGTGCTGGGTGGGTGCGGCTTGAGCCGAATGCCGGAATTCGCCTTCGGCATGGTTCTCGGCGCCCTCCACGCCAAAAATGCCGCCCGCTTTGAATCTTGGCTTCTGCGCGGTCCGGGGTTTCTTGCCGGTTTGTTGCTCTACCCGCTCGCCCTCAAAACCTACCAAGTGCCCAACGGTTACGTGGCCGTCGACCTCCTGACCGGAATCGCCTGTTTCCTGGTCGTTGCCGGCGCCTCGGGATTCTGGGCCTCCATCCCCCGGCTCGGGGGCTGGCTCGCCTTGGCCGGCTCCTTTTCCTACGGCATCTATCTGATCCACCAGCCGTACGCGATTCACTTTGCCTCTTTTCTGCAAGGTATGCCGGCCGCGCGGGCCATTCCCCTGCTGGTTCTGATCGTCGTTGGCTTGGCGTTTTGGGGAGGGCTTCTCGAAAAACTCCTGAGCCGATGGTTGGCAGAGCCGGTTGCCCCCAAGCCTCCCCGTCCCTAGAACAAAGAGATGCGAATTTCCCTTCGCCGAATCTTTGATTTTGAGGCAGCCCAGCACCTGCCCTCCTTCCCGGAAGGGCACAAGTGCCGCCGGCTACACGGTCACAGCTTCCGGCTGGAGGTGGTGGTGACCGGGGCCGTGGATTTAAAGACCGGGCTGTTTTACGACCATGCGAAAATTGCCGATGTCGTTCGCCCCATCGTGGACAAAATGGATCACACCTGTCTCAACGAAACCCCCGGCCTGGAGAACCCCACCCTCGAATTGATGACGAAATGGTTTTGGGATAAGCTAACAACCCAATTGCCCGGACTTTCCGAAATCACCCTGCATGAAACCCCGCGAGCTTCCTGCACCTTCCGCGGGGAGTAAGTCGTGAAATCCCGCGCTTTTCTCACGATTGGGTTGGTCGGACCGGATCGGACCGGGGCCATTGCCGCGGTGACCCAGCATCTCTTTCGGATCGGAGCCAACATCGAATCCTTGGAGGAGCAGGTGGCGCGCGGGAAATTCCGGATGACTCTTCTCGCCTCCTGGCCCTCCGCAAAAATTCATGAAGCGTCCATTCGCCAGGGTCTGGAGCAGGTGGCCCACGCCCTGCGGATGAAGCTCACTCTGCGGATCGCCGACGGGACTCGCTCCCGCCGCAAACTCGCCCTCCTGGTTTCCAAAGAGAGCCATGTTTTGGAGACTCTCCTTCGGGAATGGAAACGTGGCGGGCTCAAGGCCGATCCCGTGCTGGTGGCCGGCAACCACCCCCAACTGGGCAAGTTGGCCCGGAAACACGGACTGCCCTTCCGTCTGATCGACTATCGGGACCGGGTTCAGGCCGAACAGATCCTTCAGGAGCATCTTGAAAAAGCAGGGGTAGATCTGGTGGTTCTGGCGCGTTTTATGAAGATTCTTTCGCCCGACTTTGTCTGGCACTGGAAAAACCGCATTCTCAACATCCATCCCTCGCTGCTTCCCGCCTTTCCCGGTGCCTCCGCCTATCGGCAAGCCTACGACAAGGGGGTCAAGATCGTCGGGGTCACCGCCCACTTTGTCACCCCAGACCTCGACCAAGGACCGATTCTTTGTCAGGACGCCCTTCGCCTTCGCCCGGACGAGCCATTGGAAAGCATTATCACGCGGGGCCAGAGGCTGGAATCCGCCTGCCTTCTCCGTGCCCTCAAACTTTGTCTAAGCCGCCAACTCGATGTCCACTGGGGACGTGTCCACGGGGTGTAAGCAAATAGACAAAATCAGCGTTGAAAAGCCCCCTCGATCCCCCATCGTGGTGGGGATGGCGAAAAGAAAAACATCTTCCCCGGGTCGAGTTGTGCGGGAGGAACCGGGAGATCCCTCCGAAAAAGCGCTGAGAGCCACGATCATCGTTTGTCTTGTCGGCTTGGTTGCAGTTTACCTGTTCGCCTTCGCCCCGCGGAAAGTCGGCAAACCCGTTGCCTCCTCCGCAACCATCCAAGGCTCTCCCACCAAAGAAGCCGTGGCCACCTTCGACCGCTCGTCCCTTTCCACCAAAGACCGCTAGCCCCAAGACAGGCGGAAGCGGTGGACGTGGCCGAGGATTCTCGGCCCGGATTTTTTCTCCACCGGAAGGCAAAAAATACCGCATCTTTTTTCTGAATCCATGGTTTAATCCCTTATGCCCATGGCTTCCCTGCCTGCCTCGGCTTGGGACAAGGAAAAGGCCGGGGTGTTGCTACAGAGGGCAGGCTTCGGTGGCACGCCGGAGGAAGTCGATGCCCTTGCCAGGATGCAACCCTGGCAGGCGGCAGACTTTTTGCTCGGTTCGCCCGAGCTCGCCAAGGCGGATCCCCCTGAATCCATCACGCGGCCGGGCCTCACGGAGCAGCAGCGCTACCTGCGCCGGCGGCTCACTCTGCTGACCCCCAAGGACCGCGAAGAAAAAGCAAGCCAGCTTAACCGCGCGGTCCGGGCCGAGCAGGAAAGGAGGCTCACCGAGCTCCGCGGTTGGTGGCTGGATCGGATGGCCAACTCCGCCACCGCCGCCCGGGAAAAACTCGTTCTTTTCCTGCATGGCCATTTCGCCACCAGCGAGGAAAAGGTCCGCAACCCGGTTCTGCTCTATCGCCAGAACCAAATGTTCCGGGAAAAGGCGCTGGGTCCGTGGTCGGAGTTGGTTCTCGGGATCGCCCGCGACCCCGCCATGCTCATCTATTTGGATGGAGCGAAGAGCCGCCCGGAACATCCCAACGAAAATTTCTCCCGGGAACTCTTTGAGCTCTTTACCCTCGGAGAGGGAAACTACACCGAGAAGGATATCCAGGAGTCCGCCCGCGCCTTCACCGGTTGGACGATCCGGATGACGAAAAAACCCGGGGAGGCCATGGATGAGGAAACCACCGAGCCCTACTTTGTGAACTATCCGAAGTGGCACGATGCCAAATCCAAGAAGATCTTCGGAAAAAGTGGCGGCTTTGACGGCGAGGATGTTGTCCGGCTCGCCTTGGAACAGCCCGCCGCCTCGCGCTGGATCACCGGCAAGCTTTGGCGGTTCTATACCGGGAGCAACCCCTCCCCCCCCATGCACCGGGAGTTGGTGGCCACTTGGGACGAGAACAAAGGCCAGATCCGCCCCTTCCTTCAGGCCATGTGGACTCATCCCGAGTTTTACAACCCCGAGCTGGCCCGCAACCGGGTGAAGTCGCCGGTGGAATGGCTCGTCGGACTTTGCCGGCAACTGGGACGGGCTCTCCCCGCTCCCGCCCTCGCCTCGGAAATGACCTCCCAGCTTGGGCAAAAACTTTTCGCCCCGCCGAACGTGAAGGGCTGGGACGGCGGGATCACCTGGATCAACACCGCCAGCCTTGAAAAACGCTACGAATACGGAAACTGGCTGGTGGGGGGGACCGTCGGCATGCGTCGCTTGGGGGAGATGGATCTGGCGCGGTTGGCCATTCAAAGCGGGCTGCTTGAGGTTCCCCGCCCCATGATCGAAGGGAACGCGGTGGACGATCCCAATGTGAAAAAGGATTTCGCAGAGAAACGGAAAGCCGCCGCCCGGCAGGCCCGGGAGTTGCTGGCCATCTCGCCTGCACCTCTTGGGCCCCTCGCTGGGCCCGACGAACGCCAAGACCCGGATCGACTCGTGGCGCAGCTAAGCGCCCGCCTTTTGCCCGGAGAGCCGACTCCGCCGGAACTGCAGGCCCGTTACCGTAAAGCCACCGGGGAAGCGATCCCCCTGAATGACGCTGCGGTGCGCCAGACGATCCTCGCGATTGTGCAAAGCCCCGTCTACCAACTCGGATGAAAGGAGCCGCCCCATGAAAGAGCCTGGCCTGAAAACCCGCAGAGAGTTCCTCCGCACCGGCCTGCTGGGCAGCTCCCTTTCCTGGACGGTTCCCAGTTTCCTGCAGAACACCATGCTTTCCCTGCATGCTGCCGCGGATGGCCAGCTGGTACAGGGTGTGACCGGCAAGGACGGCAACATTCTCGTGGTTCTCCAACTGGCCGGCGGCAACGACGGCCTCAATACGGTGGTGCCGATGGGCAACGACGATTATCGCCGCGCCCGCCCAACCTTGGGCATCCGGGAGGAGCAGGTGCTCAAGCTTGGTCAGAAAGAAAAGGCTGGTTTCCATCCTGCGCTGGCGGCTCTCGCCAAAGCCTATGCCGATGGCTCCCTCGCCGTGGTTCAGGGAGTCGGTTATCCCAACCCCAACCGCTCCCATTTCCGTTCCACGGAGATCTGGGCCACGGCCACGGATGAGAATCAATCCTCCTCCACCGGCTGGATCGGCCGTTACTTTGACAACGCCTGCTCCGGATGTGATGCCGCCGTCGGCATCACCCTTGGTTCCCAAACTCCACAGGCCTTTGCGGCCAAAACCCCCAAGGGAGTCCTCTATGAGGCCGGCGGCGGAAAACGACGCAGGCTGGGCGCCGACGGCGAGCCGGAGGCGGATGGTTCCATGGCCATGGCGATGGACGGGGAGGCCGAGGAAGGCCCCGCCGGCGGATCCATCGGGGACATCGCCGGCCCCTCCGGAAAAATCAATGCCCTGGACTTTCTCGAGCGGACCGAGATGGACGTCCAGATAACCCAGAAGGAAATCGCCGCCGCCGCCGGGCGCGGAAAAAACGGTGTTCCGTACCCGGGCTCCTGGCTGGGAAACCAGTTCGCCCTCATCTCACGCCTGATCGCCGGTGGCATGAAGACCCGGGTTTACTATGTCTCCCAAGGCGGCTACGACACCCACACCGGCCAGGCCAATGCGCAGGAGAGACTTCTCCGGGAAATGGGGGATGCGGTGGCCGCCTTCCTCGCCGATCTCAAGGCGCAAGGCAACCTTGGCCGGGTCACTCTCATGACCTTCAGTGAATTCGGTCGGCGAGTGAAGGAAAATGCCAGTGGGGGCACCGACCACGGCGCGGCTGCTCCCCTGTTTCTGGCGGGTGGCGGTGTGACCGCCGGACTTCTCGGGCAGATGCCCTCATTGGCTCCGCGTGATCTCGACGATGGCGATGTCAAATTCACCGTCGATTTCCGCTCTGTCTACGCCACGATTCTGGAAAAGCACCTCGGAGTGAAATCCGACCCCATTCTCGGCCGCGCCTTTCCGCTGCTCAAAGCCTACGGTTAGCCAAAATTATGGCTGGGTCGCTGGTTCCGTAGTCGGCCCTTCCCCTGCCGGAGCTTGCTCCACCGTGGTCTTGGGCGCCGACTCCACCTCGATCTTCACAAATTTCACCGGCCCCTTGCGACCCAGGCTGTTCTTCCACGTCCCTTCCAGGATTTTCGCATCGGAGGAAATCTCGAGTTCCAATTCAACTTTCGGATCAAAGCCTGGCTTGGGCAAAGTGGTGTAGGTGACGGGAATTTTCACCCGGGCCCCCTCGATCTTGGCGCCCTTGCTGTGCCATACCCCCGGGCCTCCCCCGGCCCAGACCCCGTATCCCGCCACATGAATGGTCGCCCCCTCCTGGGAAATAATGATCGCGGACTGCCCGATCCCCACGGCCGTGTTTTTCCACAACCCCGCCAACTGGGCCTGCTCAGCCCATCCACCCGAACCGATCGCCATCCAAGCCAGGAAGAAAAGTTTTTTCATCTGCGCGATCGTGTCTGCCCGCTTTCCGCCCGCAAGCCGTATCTCCGCTTTTTGGGGCCTTTAGGCTTTTGCGCCTTTCAAGAGGCTCACCGCCTTCATCACTTTTCCATCTCCTTTTCGCAGGGCCAGTGCTGCAGCCCCCCCATCCACTCCGGTGAGCATTCGCACCAGGCGGGTTGCCCGGGCTCGCAACTTCGCATTCGATGGCACCACGTTCACCATCAGGTTGTCATGCACCCGGCCCAACCGGATCATCGCCACGGAGCTGAGGATGTTGCAGACCACCTTGGTGACGGTGCCGGCCTTTAACCGGGTAGAACCCGCGATCAGCTCGGGACCGACGTCGAGCCGCACCACTGCATCAGGCCGGATTCCGCCTTGGTCCGCCTTCCAACGGGAATGCGCCGTCACCAAAACCGTTTTGGCTCCCGCCTTGGCGGCTTGCCGGAGAGCGCCCTGCACAAACGGAGTCCGCCCGCTCGCCGTCAGCCCCACCACCACATCCTTTTTCGCCACCCTCCGTTCGATGATCGCCCGCGCTCCTGCCCCGGCATCATCCTCCGCTCCCTCCTGCGCTCGGAAAATGGCCTCCGGTCCCCCGGCCAGAATCGCCTGCACCTCCTCGGGATCGGCGTGGAAAGTCGGCGGCATCTCGCTTGCGTCCAAAACCCCCAACCGGCCGCTTGTGCCCGCTCCCACATAAAAGAGGCGCCCGCCACGTTGCAAAACCGTGGAAACGATTCCCGCAGCCCGGCCGATCTCCGGCGCCGCTTTCCGCAAAGCCCGAAAATTTTCCGCCTCCTCCCCGACAAACAGCCGGACCAGCTGACTCACCGACTTTTTGTGCAGCCCGCGGGACCGGGAATTGGCCCTTTCGGTCGGCAACGCCTCCACGTCCACAAACTTCTCCTGAGCCGGGTGCGACCAATTCAGTCCTGAGGCTCCCACCAATTTTACGGCCCCAACTTCCCCCGGGGTTTTCAGGAGGGAGAGTTGGGCTCCGGGGAGATGCTCGGCGGTGGCCTGAGAAAACTGCCTCCGATAATAAGGGCTTTCAAAAAGCCCTCCCGTCAGGGCGACACGGGGTCGCCGGACCCGCCGTCTTGCCACGAGCTCCGCCAACCGTTCCGCCAACTCCCCGGCAGCCTCCCGAACCACCATTTGGGCCAGCCGGTCTCCCCGGGCGGCGGCCCGCAGCACCACCGGTGCGAACCCCGCGAACCACTCCTTGCCGTGCGGGCGGTACACTTCGCGCAGTAGCCGATCCAAGTCGGCCGCCCCGGCGTGGGCGAGCAGACCGGCCGCCAAGGGTGGAGGTTTTCCGCTCCGGTCCCTCTCCCGATAAACCGCCCGGAGGGCACGCTGGGCGATGTCGTAGCCACTGCCGGCGTCTCCCAAAAGGTGACCATGTCCTCCCGCGCTTTGCTTTTTCCCGGCGATCCGAGCCACCACGTTGCTCCCGGTGCCGGCGATCACCAGAAAGCCGTCCCCTTGGCCCCATGCCGCCGACAGGGCGGAGTCCGTGTCCTGCCCCACGGAAATTTTTTTCACTTTGGGCCAGACGGAATGCAGGGCCGATCGGACGGTTTCGAATTCCGCTTTTCCTCTCGCCCCGGCGAAGCCACCCCCGATCGCCACGGGAACCCGGGGCAGATTTTGGGAAATCCGCTGGAACATTTTTCTCAATCGATCCCTTCCCACCTGCAATACGTTGCCCGGACCCTCAATCCCATGGGCCAGCGGCCGGCCGCGCGCGTCCAGAAGGATCCAGCGGGTTTTGGTTCCCCCGCCCTCGATCCCCAGCACCGGCCCGTTTTCTTTCACGTTGCCCTGCTTCACCTCACGCCCAAAATGCCTTCCCGATGAAAAAGCTGCGATGGAAAAACTTCCTCCTTCCGGGGGTGTACTACCTCGCCATCCTGAGCCTCTCCTTGATCCCAAAATCTGGGGTGGATGCCGTCAACCACGTCGTTCCCCTGCCCAACGACAAGATTCTGCATCTCGGGGTCTATTCGGGCCTGGGGTTCTTGCTGGGGGGATTGCCCTACCCTTCGCCATGGCTTGGAATGATCGGTTCTTGGATGGGAGCCATCGATGAACAGGTGCAGCGGCTTGCGCCGGGGCGCGAGGTCTGCGTCCCGGATTGGATCGCCGACATCATCGGAATTTCCGTTGGTCTTGGCCTGAGACGCCGCTTCCAGAGATGAGCCCCACCCCCGCCCAGCGCTACGCCAAATTGCTGGAGGAGGTCCGGCGCCACGACCGCCTTTATTACGTGGAGGCCCGGCCGGAGATTTCCGACGCCGCCTATGACCGGCTTTACCGGGAGCTTCTGGATTTTGAAAAAGCCCATCCAGGCCTGATGGACGAAAACTCGCCCACGAAAAAAGTCGGCGGGGCGCCGCTCGACTCCTTCCGCACGATCCGTCACGCCGTGCCCATGCAAAGTCTGAACAATACGTACAGCGAGGAGGAGTTGGGCGAGTTTCTTGACCGGGTCGCCAAGAACCTCCATGGCCAGTCCGCCGAGTTTGCGATCGAGCCCAAGGTGGATGGGGTCGCGGTCAGTGTCCGCTACGAACACGGCCGTCTCGTGCAAGGACTGACCCGCGGGGATGGCGAAAAAGGCGACAACATCACCGAGAACCTGAAGACCATTCGCAACTTGCCGCTTTCGGTGGATGACCTGCCCAAGGTCATCGAATTCCGCGGGGAGGTTTATCTTCCCGAGCCCGCCTTTGCCGCCCTGAACCGGGCCCGGGAAAGAGCCGGTGAACCGCTTTTCGCCAATCCGCGCAACGCTGCCGCGGGAACCCTTAAATTGCTGGACTCCCGCGAGGTGGCGAAGCGCCCCCTCGCGGTTGTTTTTTACGGACTAGGAGAGGCCCCTGGCGCCAAGACAACTTCCCAGGTTGATCTGCATCAACAGATTTCGAAGTGGGGTCTGCCGGGTCATGAATGGTTCCGGCACGTCAAGGGCGCGGACGGTGTGCTGGCCGCCGTCCGCCAGCTCGACAAGGATCGCGCCAGATTCCCCTTCGCCACCGATGGAGCCGTGATCAAGGTAAGCCGCTTTGATCAGCAAAAGATCCTTGGCTCGACCGACAAGGCGCCCCGCTGGGCCATCGCCTACAAGTATGCCCCCGAGCAGGCGGAAACCCGGCTGCATGCCGTGACCTATCAGGTCGGCCGCACGGGCGTGATCACCCCGGTGGCCGAATTGGATCCAGTCCAACTTAGCGGCACCACCGTCTCCCGCGCGACGTTGCACAACTTCGAGGAAATTGCCCGCAAGGACATCCGCGTGGGTGATTTCGTCACCGTCGAGAAAGCCGGCGAGATCATTCCGGCGGTCATTGCGGTGAACCTGAAAAAACGCCTCAAGGAGTCCAAGCCCATCCGTCCCCCGGCCCAATGTCCCGTCTGCGGTGGACCGCTCCGGAAAGAAGAGGTGTTTCTCCGCTGCACTTCCCGGGATTGTGTGGGGCAGCTGAAGCGCCGACTCCAGCACTTTGCCCACCGCGGCGCCATGGACATCGAAGGCATGGGAGAGGTGATGGTCGGTCAGCTTGTCGATGCCGGACTGATTCAACACTTGGAAGAGATTTACGAGCTCAGCGCCGGACCGCTGGAGGGACTCGAAAGAATGGGGGAAAAGTCAGCCACCAACCTGATCGAGGGCATTCAGGCCAGCAAGCGGCGTCCTCTCTGGCGCCTGATCTTCGGGCTGGGCATTCCCCAGGTCGGCGCCGTATTGGCGGAGGCCCTGGCCCGTCACTTTCAATCCATGGAAAAACTGGAAAAAGCGGAGGTGGCGGACCTAGTGCAAGTCAAGGATGTCGGCCAAAAAGTGGCTGAGGAGATTTTTCATTTCTTCAGGGAATCTTCCACTCATCGGCTGCTCCGGGGCTTGAAGAAAGCCGGTTGTAATTTTCACGCCTTGGAGGAGGAACTCGCTGTGCGGGGCGGGGTCTTTTCGGGCAAAAAGTTTGTCATCACGGGAACTCTCCATGCCCCGCGTGAGGATTTCACGCGGAGGATCCAGTCGCTCGGTGGCTCGGTTTCCGGCTCGGTCAGCGCCAAGACCGACTATCTTTTGGCCGGTGAGGAGGCGGGCTCCAAACTGGACAAAGCCAAGGCTCTTGGCATCCGCATCCTTTCGGAAAGGGAGTTCGAAAAGCTTGCTGGCTCCGACTCGCGGGAGTGATAATCCCTTCCATGGATGTTGGGAATTACGGAAGGCAGACGGTGTTATTGGCGATGGCGATCCTCGGTTTCCTCGCTGCCGGACCGCTTTTCGCCCAACTCAGTCCCGGTGCGGCCGAAGATGCCGAAGCAGAACGCCGCAAAATCCTCAAAGCGGCGGACCAGGTTGATCGGATGGATTCCAGCGTGGAGGAGATGAAGGCGCGCATCGCCGCCTTGGAGAAGATTCTCGAGGATGTCAAACAACAGTCCAATTCCCTGAAGGAGAGCCTTGCCAGCACCGCCGCGAAGGCGGAAAAGGAAAAGCAAAGTTTGTTGGAGGAAGTTTCCAAAATGCTGGCAGAGACAAAAGCCAGGGAAAAATCAACTCCTGCCGAGTCCAAACCTGCGCCGCGCGAGGGGTACGAGCACACCGTGGCCAAGGGCGACACCCTGAGTTCCATCGTCCAAGCCTATAACAAGGAATACGGCCTGAAGCTCACGGTGGAGTCCGTTCGCAAAGCCAACCAACTTTCGAAGGACGCGGCCCTCAAGGTGGGCCAGAAACTTCTCATCCCCTCAAGCTAGGCTCCCCATGCCCTCGCCCGCCTCCGCCTTCCGGCTGCAAAAAGTTCAGACGGGGCGGGTCTTGGGCCCCATGGACCTGGATCATCTCAAGGCTTTGGCGAATCAGTCGCTGATTGCGCCGGACGATCTGGTGCAGGTCGACGAAGGCCCCTGGCAAAAGGCCCCGGAGGTCGCTGAGCTGGAGATGCTCTGGATGGTCGAACCGCTCGACGGGCCGCGGTACGGCCCCACCACGGCGGGAACGATTGCGGAATTCCTCCAGAGCGGCCAGCTCGGGGGCTCGGAACTGGTCACCCAAATTCGGACCAAGGAGACTTACACCGTTTCGGAGTTTCTTGAGGAAATTAAGCGTCGGCGGGATAACAAGCTCAAGAGCAGGACGATCAAGCTGGAGGATCATAACAACGACCGTCCCGCCAGCGTGATGGCCGAAAGCCCGGCCTTCGATGCCGCCCTTAGGCTTCGCATTCGGCAACTCGAAGCCGATCTGGCCGAGGCCCAAAAACTTCTCGAAAAACAATCTGCCGAGTTGGCTCGTCTACGCAGCAATTAGGGATTGGGTCTTTCGGTTTGACCCTGCGGCGTTTTCTCCGCTACTCTTTCCAGTTCAACATCTTCCCTTATGCGTCACACCATTTCCGTCGTGGTTCAGAACCGGTTCGGGGTGCTCACCCGGATCGCCGGGCTATTTAGCGGCCGCGGGTTCAACATCGACACCCTGAACGTCGGCCCAACCCAGAACGACAAAATTTCCCGCATGACCATTGTGGTCGTGGGGAACGATCAGGTTCTTGAGCAGGTCGTGAAGCAACTGAAAAAGCTCGTGGATGTCCTCGAAGTCCACGATTTTAAGGATGGTGACGTGATTGACCGGGAGCTGATCCTCATCAAGGTGAAGGCCAACTCCTCCACCCGCCCGGAAGTCATGCAGATCTGTGACATCTTCCGAGCAAAGATCGTGGATGTGCAGTCCGCCAGCCTGGCCATCGAGGTGACCGGCGATGAGAGCAAAATCGATAAGTTCCTTGCCCTGATGAAACCGTTCGGAATTCTCGAACTCAGCCGCACAGGCCGGATCGCCCTGCCCCGGCGCTGAAGTCTTCCCACAACCCCCAAAGGAGACCCCCCCATGCCCGCCCGTATCTACCACGACTCTGACGCCAACCTCGGCCCACTGAAAAAACGGAAGGTGGCCGTCATCGGCTTCGGCTCCCAAGGCCACGCCCACGCCCTCAACCTGAAGAACAGCGGGATCCGGGTCACCATCGGCCTCTACAAGGGGAGCAAATCGATTCCCGTCGCAAAAAAGCACGGATTCAAGGTGCTCCCCACCGCCGAGGCGGTGCGTGGAGCCGATGTCATTTTCGTGGCCGTGCCCGATCTAAAAATTCCTTCCGTTTACGGCAAGGACATCGCTCCGAATCTTAGAAAAGGGCATTGCCTCCTGTTCAGCCACGGCTTCGCCGTCCACTACCAGACCGTTCGCCCGCCCAAGAACGTCGACGTGATTCTCGTCGCGCCGAAAGGTCCCGGGCACATTGTCCGCCGCCAATACCAGGAAGGCCGGGGCGTGCCGGCGCTTTTCGCCGTGCAGCAAAATCCCACCGGAAACGCGCGCGCCATCGCCCTCGCCTGGGCCCGGGGCATCGGCGCCACGCGGGCCGGAGTTCTTCAGACCACCTTCAAGGAGGAGACCGAAACCGATCTCTTCGGCGAGCAAGCTGTCCTTTGCGGGGGAACCTCCGCCCTGATCCAGGCCGGCTTCGAGGTCTTGGTGAAGGCCGGCTATCAGCCTGAGGTCGCCTACTTCGAAGTGCTCCATGAGCTGAAGCTCATTGTCGACCTCATCAACGAGGCTGGCATCGCCGGGATGCGCTTTTCCATTTCCGAAACCGCCAAGTATGGCGATGTCACCCGCGGTCCCCGCGTCGTTGACGCCCGCACCAAAAAGGCCATGCAGGCTGTTTTGCAGGAAATCCGCAACGGCAAGTTCGCCCGCGAATGGATCAAGGAGAGCCGCACGGGAATGAAGCGGTATCACCGCCTTCTCAGGCAGGGGGAAAAACATCCCATCGAGAAGACCGGCCAACGCCTCCGCGCGCTGATGCCCTGGATCCGCCGCCGGAACCTCAAAGGCGCCCAAGCCGCGTACTAAGACAGGGGACTCTTCCCCAACTTCGAGCTGCCCTCTCCTCCGAGGATGCAAATCCCCCCCATTCGGGGTAGGATAAACGGATGAGCGACCGCATCCTCATTTTCGACACAACGCTGCGCGATGGCGAACAGTGCCCCGGTGCAGCCATGACCCAGCGCCAAAAGCTGGAGGTGGCCCGCCAACTGGCCCGCCTGGGGGTCGACATCATCGAAGCCGGCTTTCCCATCGCCAGCCAGGGCGACTTCGAGTCGGTCCGCGAAATCGCCAAGACCGTGCGCGGTCCCGTGATCTGCGGTCTCGCCCGCTGCGTCCCTGCCGACATCGATGTCGCCGGCGCCGCCATCAAGCCCGCCGGCAAGCAGGGCCGGATCCACGTCTTCCTCGGCACCAGCAAAATCCACCGGGAGTTCAAGTTAGGCAAGGCTCGGGAGGAAATCCTTCGCTTGGCCGCCGAAGGGGTCCGTCGCGCGCGGAAGTTTACTGCCAATGTGGAGTTCTCCCCCGAGGACGCTTCCCGGACGGAAATCGACTTTTTGATCGAGGTGGTGGAAGCCGCTTTGGAGGCTGGTGCCACCACCATCAACCTCCCCGACACCACCGGTTATGCCACGCCGGAGGAGTATGGCCGGATGTTCCGTGAAGTGATCGCCCGGGCCCGCGGCTCTGGCAACGCGGTCTTCAGCACTCATTGCCACAACGATCTCGGCTTGGCGGTGGCGAATTCGCTCGCCGGGATCCTCGCGGGCGCTCGCCAAGTGGAGTGCACCCTCAACGGAATCGGGGAACGGGCCGGCAACGCTGCCTTGGAAGAGGTCGTCATGGCCTTGCGCACCCGGCATGACTCTCTTGGCGAGCTCACCACCGGCATCCAGACGCGGGAGATTGTCCGCACCTCACGGCTGGTGTCTGCTGCCTGCAGTTTCCCCGTCCCGCGCAACAAGGCGATCGTGGGTCTGAACGCCTTTGCCCACAGCTCAGGCATTCATCAGGACGGCATCCTGAAAAAGCGGGAAACCTATGAAATCATGGACCCGGAAGAGGTCGGCTGGGGCAAGACCGAATTGCCACTCACGAAGCATAGCGGCCGCGCCGCGGTGGCTTCCCGGCTCAAACATCTTGGCTACTCCCTCAAACCCGCCGAACTGCAGGCCGTGTTCAGCCGGTTCAAGGAGATCGGGGACCGGAAGAAGTTTGTCTACGACGACGACCTTGTCTCCCTCGTCGGGGCCCAGATTCAGGTCGCACGGGAAACCTATTCCCTGGAAAAATTATCGGTTTCCTGCGGCATCGGGGAAAAACCTGAGGCCAAAATCACCCTTCGACATGGACGCAAAAGCCTCTCCGCCGCTGGAACCGGCGACGGGGCGGTGGATGCGGTGCTGAAGACCATCGACCGGATCACCGGCCTCAAAGGTCATTTGGTCGACTATCAGGTTCGTGCCGTCACCGAGGGCAAGGACGCGGTGGGGGAAGTCAGCCTCAATGTTCGTTTTGAAACCAAGGCCGAGCCCTGTGGCGGCCGGGCTGCGGCCACGGATGTGATTGAGTCCAGCGCCCGCGCCTATCTGGCGGCGGTGAATCGCTGGTTCGCCGAGGGTGGCCGGGCTCCCCGCGGGAAGTCCCGGCGCACCCTGGCGCACCCGTGACCGTTTAGTCGAAGCTGGGGTTGCGCGGGCCCCGATCGTAATCGAAATCACCCGAGGAGCGACCCGCACGCTCGCTTTCCTCGATCTCCGCCCGGGGACCGCCCCGGTCATCACGGCGAGGGCCGCGCTCCGGCCGTTCGCCCATCGACTTGGCGCCGTTGACGATCATCAACCGACCCATGAACTCCGCATCATGGAGTTTTTTGGCGGCTTCCTGGGCGCCCTCAAGGGTCTGCATCTCGACAAAGCCGAAGCCTTTCGAATTCGAACCCTTGTCCCGGACGATTTCCACATTCCGAACACCGGCAACCTTTCCAAAAAAATCAAAAAGGTCGCTTTCGGAGGCGTCGTAGGAAAGGTTCCCGACGTACAGCCGCGGAGTCAGCACCTCCTGCGGCGGGGAGATCCGGGGGCCACGCGGCGCCCGCGCCTGTCCTTCGGTCCGGGCGGGACGACTCTCGCCCCGACCCTGCTCCCGGTGGGAGGAACCGCCGTTCAGGCCGAACAGCTTTTTCAGCCATCCCCAGAAACCACCGCTTTTCGCGTGGCTCCCCCGGGATTCATGGCGGAAACCGCCACGTCCGTGGCGATGGTGACGCCGGCGCCGGCGCTCATGGGGACCGCCGCCCGAGCGGCGTCCTTGATACGAATCATGACTCATGTTGGTTCTGTCGGCGGGAAGGGATGGCCCGTGGGGACCGACCGGACGAACGGCGTCCGGCTTGGGGAGGGTTGGCGGCTTGGTTCAGCTGCCGGTTGAAACCATCCCCGTGAGTTGCTTTTGGCTCTCGTTTAGGTCTGCGGGATAAGGGGGCACGCTTTCGTGAATCCGAATCGATCAATGGTGACCAGAACACCGGATCCGCATGCCACTCAGAAAACTTCCCGCCGCACTCCTTTCAAGGAACCCATCGTAACTCGACGAAGGGAATTTACAACAAAACTTAAGTCTTTGTTTAGAAATGACTTAAGCGTGCGAGGCCTTGGCCTCGATCATGGCTGTAGAGCCAACGTTGCCACCGCTCAGGTAGAAGCCCGCAGCCGCCTGTTGAGGCAGCATCATCATGGCTAGGGCCTCTTTCCAGGTGCCGTCCACCCAGTACGGGGTTCCGAGAAAATCCCCGGTTTGGCCGAACTCGCCATAAAACCAGGTGTAGTTGTCCAAACCCTCCGCAAAGCCGCCTGTCTGCGCGACCACCAAAGTCTGCCGCCCATCATCCCCCACCTCGGTCTGGCAGATCAACTCCCCGCCGTCCTGCAGGGTCCATCGCACATCCCAAAATGTGCTCTGCCCCTCCTTCCAGGTGGAGCCATACGCTTTGACCATTTGCGTGAGGGCGCGGGCAAAGCGATTCCAGTCATCGATCGCCCATTCACTGGGTTGGAGAATCTGCTGCACCCGCTGGAGACGGGTACGCCACTCATGGGCGATCCGTCGAAGCTCAACCCGGCTGATCACAACCGATAACTACCGGCGTCGCTCGCTGGAGTCACCTTCCAGCATCGAAAGCCTCTGGCGGAGAGTGCCAAGGTCCTTGTCGTGACGGCTCGCCTGCGACTTGAGCTGCTCCAGGGACGAGAGCTGCTTGGCCAACTGGGCTCCGGCGGATTCCAAACCACTCGCCAACTCCGCGTCCCTGGCCTGCAACTCGGCGAGGTCCTTGTTGATCTTCTGCTCCATCTGCGCGACGGTCACACTCTGCTGTTGGATCTGTTTCCAAAGCACATAGCCGCCAAAGGCGGACAGCGTGGCGCAGCCGACAATGATCAGCAGAAGGCCCAAGCCGACCCCGCTGAGAATCGAGGTGACGGCGCGTTGCTCCTTCCGCTGGCGATCGATGCTGCGTTTCACGTTGAGGGCGGCGGGGGTGGATCCATTCATGTCTTTTTTTTCCTCCTGCGCAGACTCCAGGGGCGAGGTGTAGTTCGAAGGACGCGGCGGACCTTTGATCACGAACACCTCCGGCTCTCCCGACGAGCTTCCTGTTGTGGAAGCCCCATTGCCAAAAGGCAGTTCCGGGTCCGTTGGCGTCGAGGACGAACTGATAGTGTCCCTCATGAGTCTGATGTACTAGCAGTTGAGCATCCGGAAGCCGGTTGACCAGCGATTCCTAAGCTAGTTTTTACCTATTTTTTTGTGATATCCATCCCGCCTTATTCTCTCCCCAATCCGAATCCGGAATTTTTAAGACCCCAATCCTTTAACTCCTGATGTTTGCGGGGTCCCCTTTCCGCTATCCACTTGGCCCAACCCGCGCCCTCTCCGGATTAGACTCTGGGCGTTGAACTGAAACGCCTCCTCCGGACGTTGCCAGAGAATTTCCAAAATTTTGCAGACCGCTTCGGGCTCTTGGCCGGCGTGATCCATGGCCACCCGCAGGAACTCGGCCGCCTCGCGGATCGGGTAGAGCCCCGGACATGTTGCCGCCCTTGCGGCCAGCTTCGCCAACAACTCCTCTTGGCGGCGGAGCCAATCGATGGCGGTTTCCATCCATGAATGTTCCCCTTCCCATCAGGGACATGTCCAGTGTCCTAAGGAATTTTTTCTTTCCGGCACGGCAGACCCGAAAATTCCCGCAAGCTTTTTTCTCTCGGCCGAATCCAACGGGCGGGCAAAATCAGACCATGAAAGTGGATAGACGCGCCGTTGCCGCCGGAACCGCTTTTGGACTGCTGACGGCCCTGGGGCCCTGGTTCCAGGGATTGCCGCTGAACGCCGCCGCCGCCTTTGCCGCCGGTCTTTTTCTCACCTACGCATCGATTGGCCTGCTCGTGGCAATCCTGCCGAATTTCAACCACCGAATTCTCTCCGGCGGCCTGATCGGCCTGATCTACAGCATCCCCGGTGCCGTTTTCACTGCCGTGCCCTACCCTCTCGCACCCGAGGCGCCCGCCTATTACCGGGAATTCGTGGGAGGAGGTCCACGTGCTTTCATTCTCACCCTGATCTTCGGGGCCTTGGCCGGCGCCATCGCGGGCGCGTTTCGCCGCCGCTCATGAAATTCCTCCCGGTGGTCAGCCGGATCAACGGTCTGCTTTATCGGAGGGAATTTGCCCGGCTTACCTCTCAAGACCGCACGCTGGCTCGGGCCTGGATGCTCCAATTTCTTAAGGCCAACCATCCTGACTGGAATCACCAGAGGATTGAAACGGAATACGAAAAGCTTCTCCATTGCCGACCCATCGCGGTGGACGAGTGGACCCGCCGGATGCAGGGATGAGATTCCTCACGCTTACGCTTTTTTTGCTGGTGGGCGCCGCAGCACCCTCTTCCGCCCAAACCAATCCACCGCAACCCGTGGCCTTTCGGATCGGCCCCGTCCGCTTCGACCGGCCGGAAGGGTGGATGTACTCCCGCCCCGCGGACGGCGTACGGGCCGCCCAGCTCGAAAAAAAATCGGCGGGTACTCCGTTGCGCATCACCTTTACCCGCTTCCCTGCCGGATCGGGAGGCACGGTGCCGGCCAACGTCGAGCGCTGGCGGGGCCAATTTCTTTCCCTCGACCATCCCGCCGAGGTTGAGACTCCCTCGGGGACCGTTCTGCCGCTCACCCTGGTAAAGCTCGGCGGAACCATGAAGGGGGGCGTGCCGGGCGGGCCCGCCCAAGATACCCCGGGCAGCCTTTTGTTGGGCGCGATCCTCGAATCTCCGGAGGGGCTGGTGGTGGTGAAACTGGCGGGACCGGAACAAGAAATCCGCCGGGAAAAGCCGGCGTTTCTCAATCTGGTGAAAAACGCCGCCGGAAGATCGCCTTAGGCGATCCGCTCCAGCTCTGCCGGGCCATCCAGGCTTAGCTTGCGGTAAAAACAGCTTCTCTCCCCCGTGTGGCACGCCGCCCCACCCTTCGGAAGCCGCACCCGGAGAACCAGACAGTCCTGATCGCAGTCCACGCGGATCTCCTCCACCACGAGAAAATTTCCCGAAGTCGCCCCCTTCACCCAAAGCTCTTGGCGGGATCGGCTATAAAACGTGGCCTTTTTCGTGCGCCGGGTCGCCTCCAGGGCCTCCTGGTTCATGTAGGCGGTCATCAACACCTCGCCGGTGCCGGCATCGACTGCCACGGCCGGAATCAGTCCCTGGGCGTCGAATCTCGGCGCAAAAAGCTCCGGGTTTCCGGTGGAGGCGGAACGTGCGGAACTCATCCGGGCGAACCCGGTTGCCTTACTTCTTGGCAGGCTGGGCCGGAGCCGGGGCCGGAGTTGCCGGCGAAGGCGGCGCCTGCACCGGGGGCGTGGTGGCCGTGACCGGCGCGGGTGCCGGGGGCGGCGGCAATAGGATTTTGACCTTCGCCTCCTTGCGCAAATCGTCGAGCAGGAGACGGCTGGCTTCGCCCTGCTTGAGGCGGCGGAGATGGGCGGCAATTTCGTTCTTCACCTCGTCCAGCTTGAGCGTTTTGGCCGCTTCCTTGGCCTTCACCTTGATGAAGTGGTAGCCAAACGGGGTCTCGATCACCCCGCTAACCTTGCCGGGAGGAGTGCTGAAGGCGGTTTCCTCAAACTTCGGTGTCATCTGACCCTTGCTGAAGGGCGGCAACTCCCCGCCCCGGGCCTTGCTGCCGGGATCGTCGGAAACCTCTTGGGCCACCTTCTCAAACGGCTCGCCCTTGTTCACGCGTGCCAAGGCACTCTCCGCCGCCTTCTTCTTGGCCGCCTTGGTGGCGGCATCGGCGTTGGCATCCACCTTCACGAGGACATGCTGGGCCCGCACGGTCTCGTTCCGCTGCCAGAGCTTCGGATTCTCGTTGTAAAACTTCTGCACCTCCTCATCGGTCGGGGCCTTGAGGTTGGGCTCTACCCGGACGCGCATCAGGTTATCGACCTCCATCTTTTGCTCGATCTCCTTGAGCATGTCCGCCTCGGTCGTCTTGGCCTTGGCCAACTGTTCCTGGAACGCCTGCTCCGTCGGGAAGTTTTTCTTCATCCGATCCAGCTGTTCCTTGGCGAGGGTGGCTGCATTGGTCATGGGGGACTTGCGGGCCTCGGCCAAAGCCACCTGCCGGTTGATCATCTGGTTCAGGATATTCACCTCCAGGGAAGCCAACTGGGGAGGCGGGACCTTGTCGCGGGAGAGGTTGAAGTTGGTGAGCGCCCGGTTCACCTCGGCATCCAGCTGGGCCCGGGTGATCGTGATGCCGCGACCCTCGGCCACGACGAAGCGGGGGTTGTTGGGATCCTTGACCGCGCAACCCGCCAGGACTGCCGCTATCAAGAGGGAAAGAATCGAAGAATTACGTTTCAACATAGACAGGTGAGGTAAGGGCATCGTCCCGCTTTTGGCAAGCCCGCGGAAGGCCGGGATTCCCCTCTTGCCAACCCCGCCAGCCCTGGGAAACAGTCTTTCTGTGGGAACACAAACCCTGCTTTACGCCGGCATCGGGCTTCTCGCGGGTCTGACCGCCGGTTGGTTCGGGATCGGGGGCGGAACCATCATCGTTCCGGCCCTGATTCTCCTTTGCGGGGTTCCCTACCACGTTGCCGTGGGCACCTCGCTGGCCCTCATCATCCCCATCAGCCTCGCCGGCACCGCCACCAGTTGGAAGCTGAACACGGTGGACTGGAAAATTGCCGCCGGCTGCGCCTTCACCGGCATGGTGGGTGCCGTGCTCGGCTCTTTTTTGATTCAAAAGGTTCCCGAGATGGTGGCCCGCCGCGCCTTTGCCGTGTTCCTGGTTTATGCCGCTTGGCGGCTCTGGGCAAAATAGCTTCCGGAGGAGCACCGCAACCGCGCCGGCTTCAAGTCCACCCTCCCTTTCCGACCGTCAAACCCGAGGCAGACGTAAAGGGCAACGGGCAGTCCTTGATCGAAGGGCCGCCCACCGGTAGGGTTTGGACGTTTGCCGCGTGGTGCAATTGGTAGCACACCACACTCTGGATGTGGGTGTTCTTGGTTCGAGTCCAAGCGCGGCAGCAACGGCGGCTCCGCCGCCGTAGTTTAAGTATGCCCTCCGCTATTCATCGCGAGACCACCACCCCCGCATTCATTCCATCTCGCCGAAAAAACCGCGCACCAAAATCCCAAATTCAGCCTTACTTAAGCTTAAGCTTAAACTTAAACTAACCCTCGTGACCCCCGGCCGTCTCTTCGTGGTGGGAACTCCGATCGGCAACCTTTCCGATCTCTCCCCTCGCGCCCGGGAAGCCCTCGCCACCGCCGACCTCATCGCCGCCGAGGACACCCGCCGCACCGGCCTTCTCCTCCAACACCTCGGCCTCAAAAAACCCCTCCTCAGTTATCAAAAATTCAACGAGGCCTCCCGGGAGAACGTTCTGCTGGACCGGCTTCGCTCGGGTCAAACCATCGCCCTGGTCACCGATGGGGGCATGCCGGGAATTTCCGATCCCGGAGAACGAATCATCCGAGCTGCTGGGAAGGAAAATCTGCGGATCGAGGTCGTTCCGGGTCCTTCCGCCGTCATCCATGCATTGGTGGCCAGCGGCTTACCCGCCCTACCCTTCACCTTTGGCGGTTTTTTGCCCCCCAAGCCCGGGCCCCGGAAAAAGGAACTGGCCGCCGCCGCCGCCCGCGGTCACACCTCCGTCTACTTTGAATCCCCCCACCGGATCACCCGCGCCCTTGCTGAGGCTGCCGAGGTTTTGCCGCCGGAAACCCGGCTGGCCGTGTGCCGCGAGTTGACCAAAAAATTTGAGGAAGTCTTTGTCGGCACCCCGGCCGAGGCTGCCGCCAAATTTGGCGAAAACACCAAGGGCGAAATCACTCTCGTGATCTCGCCCTTGGGCTAAACCGCCTCTTGGTTTTGGTTACTGCGTGTTGGTCCCCTTCACGATCTTCTTGTTCTTATAGAGCGTGTCTCGCAACGCATCGACCGCGGTGACCATCTCGCGGGCCGACTTTTTGGCACCCTCGATCTGGTTCTTGGCCGCGTTAACCGAATCGGCGCTAAAGGAAGATTCAAAATACTTCCGGAGATCTTTCAGCAGGCCGACCAGGTCGTTGGCGTCTCCCCCCACGTCCCGCATCTGCTTGTCCAAGGAGTCAAAATCCGCCTTGGCCTTGTCGATCTGGTCATTGGTCAGCTTCCGCATGTCCTTGTCGGTCATGCCGGAGACTTCCTTGGTCCAGGCGGCAATCCGTTTGCCCTGCAAATCCCGCACTTTTTCCACCCGGTCTTTGATGTCGTCCCGGATGCTCTGCAACTCGTTCAGGTTGTCCTTGAACATGTCGAAGTTGTTGTTTTTGTCGTTCCCGTCGGCGAGCTCGGTGAGATTGGCCATGATGTACTCAAGGCGCTTTTGGGCCCGACCCATCAATTGATCCAGCTTGTTCATGCTGTCCGTCTGATCCGCGGCGATGTTGAGAGAATCGGAGTCTTGGGCCTGCACCGCCATGGCGAGCACGAGGCCAAGCACCCCGAGAAGAGATAAAATCTGTTTCATGGAAGAGGGTTCCTTTCTTGGGTTATTTCAAAAGATCGTACAGACGGGCCAAGGCATCCTTTTTCGAGTCCGGCACCTTGGCCGCTCCGTTCAGGATGTCCTTCGCGGAAACGAGAGGCTTATCGTAGTAGTTGGCGTTGGCCTCGTTGTTAATATTCACGTCAAACCCACCGAAGTTCACGCCCAGCTTGGCCCCTTTGTTCCATATGTAGACGTTGAAATCCCGGGTTTTCATCGTGGCGTCCACCGCCGCGCCTCCTTTCGGCCCCATCACCGCCTGGGCCGACGAGGAGCCAAAATGTTCTCCGCTAGCCCAGCGACTGACTGCCCCGTTGTTCATCAACAGGATGACAAGGTCGTTGTCCGTTCCCCCAACGTCGATGCCCAAGGTCCCGCCATCTGTGGTGATACCGACCGGGCCACTCCAGCCATTCTCGGTCCTGGCCAGCAGGATGCCGTCCCCACCGGAGCCGCCGATGCCGATGGCAAACCCGGTCACATTTAAGATCACGATCCCCTTGGCATCCTTGAGCAGTTCCAGGTTCAGGATCTCCTCGCGCTTAAAGCGGCCGAAGATCTCGGCGGCCTGGGGAACGAGTTTGTCCAGCGACTCGGCTTTCACCGGTAGGGTGAGGACGGCAAGGAGAGCCGGGAGTATCAGTTTACGGAGGTGGTTCATGCGGTCGTTTCCTTTCGTTTTGGATGAATTCCCAGCATCCCGCCTGCCCCGAGCCCCCGCAAGGCAGAAATCAGTCGGCGGTGGATACGGTTTCCTTTCTCATGAAGGTCGGCGCGATTTGGGCGGTGAACTCTTTCAGCATCTGCACGGTCTGCGGCTCGTTTTTCCCCCCCGACACAAAACCCTCGGTCACGATCGACATTACAATGACGTAGGCCCAGCGGTGGTTAAGATTCTTGGTGATCCGGTCGTAGCTGGTTAGGAAAACCCGTCGCCAGTGATTGGGCGTCGTCACATTTTTGCCGACAAACCAGTAAAAGTAATGGGCGTAAAGGTTTCGGCGGTCACCCGGCCCCACCTCCACCTGCCGAACCAGGCTGAGATTCATCACATCCAGATCCGAACCGTCAGCCAAGGCCACCCGCTCGATCTTGCCACCTCGCATCGACCATCCTTGGGCCGGGAGACAGACCTCGGGGCGGTGGATGCTTCTCTTCTCCCCCCCGCTCAGGACGATGGAGGCCATGATCCGGTCGCCGCCGGGATCCGTATATTCTCGCCGCACAATCTGCGTGTCCGTCGGGAGAATCGCCAACTCCCCTGGTGTTGCCGCAATCACCTTTCCGGTAAAAACTCCGATTTTCTCCGGAAGATCCATGATGACCCCAGCCAGTGGCGCGGTGTTGGGCGAGGGCGTCAAAAGACAAAGGGCAGCGGTCGCGCCGCCAAGCAGCAGGAGCGCCGAGATCCGCAGGATGATGCCAGGGCGGGACGGGGTTTTTGCCCCGCGGAGCTCCGTTGGGGAAACCTCGGTGATCCGGCTCATGACTTCGGTTCAACCGGAAGATCCAAGGGCGTGTTCCAGGACTTCCAGGCTTTGGCCAAGCCCCCCTGCAGGATCCAGCTAATCGCCACCATTCCACCCAGCGCCACCACAAACACAAAAAAGCCTGCCGCCATATGAAAGGTGGTCGGACTCTCCTCGGTGCCGATCGCCACCTTGCTGCCCAAAAGAATGGTTCCGAATGTGAGCATAAGCATGCGGGCGAAATTCCCGGCCACCGCCAAGGCCGGGGACAGGGCAAAAAGGGTCAACTTTTGCCAAGTTTTATTCAGAGTCAGATGGGCGTACAGGGCACTCACCATCATTAGGGCAAAGAGCGACCGGATGCCGCTGCAGGGATTGGCCACATCCAAAGCGAACCTTTCCCCTTGTTTGAGCCCCGCGGCGTAGTCCGGCGCCGAAACCAGTGCCGTCCCCACCCGCATCGTATCCACACCGATCAGGTTGAGAAATCCTTGCGACAGCTCACACATCACCCCGCGCAGCGGAAAGGAGATGATGTTGTCCAAAAAGTAAAACGGGTAGGAAAACATCAGGAAAATGTATGGGAACGCCAACGCCTTCATCATGTCCCAGCCCAGCAGCCAGAGAATAATTCCCCCGATGATCAATTGGAGCGACATAAAGCCGACGATGGTGATGTCGATCTTGTAGCCGATCCAATACATGCCCAAGGCCGCCAAAACGATAAAAGCTCCCCACCCGCAGGGCCGGATAAGCACCTTCTGCAGATCCTTCCATTGGTAGATCACCAGGCCGATCGAGATGAAAGGCACCATCATCCCGTGATGCCAGTCGGCGGTGGAGGGATCGGTCCAAAACCGCTTCAGCATGTCCAGTACCGGCCGGGCCTTGCTCTCGAATCCAAAGTTGTAGGGGATGAACCCATAAAGCCCGATCACCACCGCAAGCGCCGCCAGTCCCTCCAGCCACAATCCCCGGGACAGCCACTGCGGATTCGTCTGCACCTTCTCTCCCTCGGCGGACATGACGTAATCCTATGGCTGGCCTACTTCTTTCGCAACCGTAACCGGCCGCCATCCCAATTTCGAAATCCAAAACCCGAGTTTTCCTAAACGTAAAAGTAAACCCAAACGAACAACTAATCCTCCAAGGCCCTTTTGTAGATCGCTGAAGTCTCATCCGCCATCCGTTCCCAGGAATATTCCGCCGCCTGGGCGATCCCCGCCCGGCTCAACTCCTTCCTCCGGTCTTCGTTGCCCAAAAGATAGGCGATCTTGGCCGACATCTCCTCCTCTGAGGACGGATCAAAATACTCCGCCGCTTCCCCGCAAACTTCGGGTAACGAGGCTGTTTGTGAACACACTACCGGGCATCCGCACGCCATGGCCTCCAGCGGCGGCAATCCGAATCCCTCGTAGAGGGAAGGATAAACCAGCATCGTCGCGTTCTGGTAGGCCTCCTTGAGCTGCACATCCGTCTGCGTCCCCACCCACTCTGCCCCGCCTTTGGCAACGGCCGCCTGGAGGGCCCGCAGGTCGGCTCCTGCCGACCATCCCGCCGGTCCCACCACCTTGAGCCGGAGTTCCGGGAATCTGGCCTCTCTCAATCGCTCCCAAACCCGGATCAGCCGCGCCAGGTTCTTGCGGGGATGAATCGCGCTGACGAAAAGGAGGGTGGGCGGGCCGCTCTTTTTCATTTTGCCCGGCCTGAAAAGCCTGCGGGCGGCTTCGTAAGTGGTCTCGATCTTGTCGGCGGGAAGATCCCATTTCTCCGCAAGTTCCGTGCGGCAAAATTCGGAAACCGTGATCACCTTCCGCGCCTTCCTGGCCGCCGCCTGGATGAGCGTGGTGTAAAAGAGCGCCTCTCCCGGGCGGAACCACTCCGGATGAACGGCAAACGAGATGTCATGCACCGTCAGGACGAACGGGTCTTTCTCCCACGGTCGCATCCAATACACGCCGTGGTACAGATCCGCTTTCAACTCTCTTCTGGCTTTCGGCAATTCCGCTAAATGTCTCTTAAAAAAGCCGCCATTTTCAATTTGTGTGCCCGGGTGGGGCGACTGGGACGGAACCACCCCGCTGAAGATGGGCAGCAGCTCCACTCCATCCGGCTTCGCTTCCCCCCACCCTTCCAGCAAGCCGGTGAGATACGTCTCGTTGCCCGTCTTCCCCCGCCCGATCGCCGTCGCATCCAAGGCCACCCGGATGGTTCTATCGCTCACGATCTCCAACTTGCCCAAACCCGAACATTCCTCAATTTCCAATCCTTCTTAATCTTAATCTTCATCTTCCTCTCGAAACGTCCATGCTGAGCCTGTGCCTACCGCATCGAAAGTCGTCGCCTTGGTGGCCACCCGCTTCCGCTCGGATCTTCTGGCTCGCCTGCTCGACTCCCTCCATCGCCAAACCGTTCGCCCCGTTGCCGCCGTGATTTGTGATAACGGCCCCGATCCCGCCACCGCTAAAACCGCCCAGAACTCCAAACTTCCCTGTGCGCTGGTTTCTCCGGGCAGAAATCTCGGCTTTGGAGGCGGACTTGCCGCCGGCGGACAAACGGCTTTCGAAAAGTTCCCGGCGTTGACGCACCTTTTGGTGGTGGATGACGATGCCATCCTGGCACCGGGCGATCTTGAATTCCTTCTCGTTTCAGCCTCGAAACACTCCGCTGGCACGGTGGCCCCCTTTCTGGTCGATGGCTCCGGCAAGCTGCAGGAAGTCCCCGAGCCCGTTTCTTGGCCCCTTGCACGGGCATTCCGTTCCGTCGGCAAGAATCTGGAAAAAGCCCGCGCCCTGGCACCCGGAGGCTACCCAATGGCCTGGTGCATTGGCCCGTGCTTACTGGTTGACCGCTCCACTTGGCTGCGCGCCGGCCCCCCCCGTGCGGACATGCTTGCCTTTGGTGACGACGTCGAATTCTCCCTCCGCCTCTCCGCCGCCTCCCCCGCCTGGGCCGAGCCCTCCGTCACCGTCACCCACGATCCTCCTTCCACTTCCCGCCTCCCACCCACCCCCGACGACGCACATTACAAGAAGTTCGTCATCCTCCTCCAAAATCTGGCATTTACGTGCGCCGTCTCCCCCCGCCCCCGGCACCTGCCGCTTTACCTCCCCGGCAACGCCAAACGCTTTTTCCAAACCTTCGGGCTCACGTCCGCCAACCTGCGGGAAGTTGTCCGCCGTTATCTGCGCGGCTTTTTCGGCATTCCCGGAAGCGGCTGAGGCGGCTCTATCTTGTTCTTTTCACTCCGTCCCATCCTTCCATAATCGGTCGATGATCGACGGAGTGAAGCTGATCCCCTTGGTCCAGCATTGCGACGACCGCGGTCGCGTGATGGAAATCATGCGAAAGGACGACCCCCACTTCCCGGGATTCGGCCAAGCCTACTTCAGCTCGATTTATCCCGGGGTCATCAAAGCCTGGCATGCCCACCACAAACAGACGGACTGCATTTCGGTAATTTACGGCATGGCCAAGATTGGATTTTTCGATGACCGCCCCGGCAGTCCCACCAAGGGAAAAACCCACGCCATCGTCGTGGGGGAACATCATCGTGTTCTCCTGCAGATCCCCCCGGGCGTGTTCCACGGCTTCAAGGCCATTTCCCCAAACGAAGTTCTGCTCATCAATCTGCCCTCGGAACCTTACAACCGGAAAAACCCCGACGAGATCCGGCGGCCTTGGAACGACCCGGGGATAAAGTTTGATTGGGACACCCAGTTCCGCTGAGCCGGAATTTCTCCCCTGCGTCTAAGCGGTAAATTTTTTCGCTTTCCTAAGTTCGAATTCTAAATTCAAGGTTTCTCTTGATCTTCATCTTAATCCTAATCCAAGCAGTCACTTCTTTGCCTGGGTGAGTGAGCCGAGAATTTTCTCATACTCATCCGCAACTTTTTCCCAATTATAAGAGTCCCTCGCCCTTTCCACGGCCGCCTTTCTCATCGCCTCCCGCTTTTTCGGATCCCCGATCAGCTCATTCAGCTTTTCCGCGAGGCTCGTCTCCGCGTTCACCGGACCGAAGGGCAGTCCCGCTTTCCCAATCACTTCCCTCGTCGCCGCACAGTCCTGGTACAGGATTGCGTTGCCAAATCCCATTTGGTCCAGCAACACCAACCGGGTGGCCTCAACAATTCCTGGCAGCACGAAAATTCCGCAGTGCTGACTTAGCTCCTGGTATCCTCCTCCGTACACCGGCCCCACCAGCTTCACTCTTCCCCCTGCCATCTTTTGTAGCTCTGCGCCATATTCCGTCTCGTAACCGGCTCCCCCCACCACCACACAAGGCCAATCCCCCCTCACCTTTTCATACGCGCGGATGAGCAGATCCGGGCGATTTTCCGGCGTTAAACGCCCCGCGTAGAGAACATATTCACCCGCCTTCAGCCCCAGTTTTCTCAACGCCTCCTTGCCGACCTCAGTCGGTCTCTCCGGCGCACCGTATGAAAGATACTTGGTCTTGAATCCGTAATCTCTCTCGTAACGGTCCACGACCGTCCGGTTGTCCGCAATCACCACATCGCTCAACTGGGTGGCCCACTCCTCGCTTTGTTTCAGCCACCACCGGGCAAAGGGATGCCACTTCAACCTTCGGAAATCATCCCCGTCGACATTCACGATCACGCGGCTCCCTGATAATTTCAAAATCCCCGCCAGCGCCGCGTTGCCCACGCCGCACAGGTACACCACGTCGAATTTCCGCACCGCCGCGTGGATCACCGCCAGCAGGGTATGGGTGATCGTTTCAAAGCTTTTTGTCCGGATACTGGGAAGATACGCGATCCGCATCCCGCGGTAGGTGGCCGGCCGCTCGGGATAGAAGTGGGACCGATTGTAGACCGTCACGGCGTGACCCCGCTTCGCCAGCCGCGCCCCCAGCTCTTCCACCAGGGTCTCAAAACCCGAATACCTTGCCGGCACCCCTCGGCATCCCAAAAACGCCACCGTTTGTTTTCCTAAGCTGGGCGTTCCCACATCATCGCCCCGCACACCGAAGATTCGCTCCAGAAAACCGTAATAGAGAAACAGCGTGTTAAATTTGAGATAGCGCGGCAACAGCCGCCTGGGTTCTTGCAGGAGCCGGTAAAGCCAGGTCAGTCCTGCCTTTTGCATCCAGGTTGGCGCAAAGGCCCGGCGCCCAGCCAACAGCTCAAACGCGTCGCCCACTGCGAGAAAGACTCCTTTTTCGTGGCGCGACAGGTTCTTGGCGATCCACCGCTCCTGGCGATCTCCTCCCAACGCCACCCAGATAAAGTCCGCGCCAGACTTGCGAATAATGGAGGCGAAATCCCCCTCGTCCTTTTCCGTCCAGTCGCGGAACGGCGGGGAAAACGTTCCCACGATGTCAACCTCCGGCTGAATCTGCCGGCATGCCTCGGTCAATTGCCGCAGGCAGGTCTCTGTTCCTCCGAAAAAGAAATGCTTCCAAGGTCGGGGCAGCTGGCGAATCGCCTCCTGCATGAAGTATGGCCCGTAGACCCGGTCTTTCAGGTCGGCCCCCTTTTTCCGCATGGCCCAGACCAGCGGCATCCCATCCGGCAGAAGCACATCAAACTTCTCCAACACGGCCCGAAAATCCCGCCTTTGCCTGGCCAGTGCGATGATGTGCGTGTTGCACGCCGCCACTGCTCCCGGACGCCCGGACTTGCCTAATTCCGCCAGCCCCCGAATTCCCTGCTCATAGTCCGTGGACGCCAAAGACATCCCCAAAACCTTGGTCGTTCTTTGGATAGCATTCATCGAGAACTCCCTAAGCCCAAAGGCCCCTTCAAACCCCGAGCGCCTTCACCGCGAGGCCCATGCCCCGACCATTAAAACCAAGACCAGAAGGAGCCAGCTAACACGGTCTTTCAGCGCAAACAAAACCGGGTCCTCCGGCATCTGTCCACGCAGGGTCCTCAGCCAAGCCCGGATCACCCAATAAAAAAGAATCGGGCAGAGTAGCCAGAGAATTTGCGGCTGGGCATACAGGATCCGGACGTCTGCACTGTTCACATACAGGGCCGCCACCAGAACCGAAACCACCCCGCTGGCGATGCCGATGGACGTTATCGCCTCCAGATCCCCAACCGCATAGCCGCGACCGCCGGCATAACTCCTTTTCTCCCTCTTGAGACGCAAAAGTTCACTCACCCGCTTGATGCAAGCAAGGCTGAGAAAAATAAAAATCGCATACCCAAGCAACCAGGGACTGCAAATGATTCCTGTGGCGGCGCCACCAGCCAAAATCCGCAGGGTATAGAAGGAGGCGAGTCCAATCAGATCCAAACCGGCTTGGCTCTTGGCCCATAGATTGTACAGCACAGCCATGCTCAGGTAAAAAGTGGCGCAACCGAAAAAACTCGGGCCCAGCAAACACGCCAAGCCAAAGGCGACACCCAGCAAAAAAACGGCCAGGCCTAGCGCCTCGGGAAGCTTCAATTCTCCGCTGGCTAGGGGCCTGGCTTTCTTAACGGGATGCCCCCGGTCAGTTTCCAGGTCGTGCATGTCATTCAGGAGATACACCCCCGATGACAAAAAACTAAAAGCAGCCATCCCGGCAATCACCGCGAGCCATCTGTCTGCCTGATCCCACGCATGGGCCGAAAAGAGCGGAACCAATAAAAGGAGATTTTTAATCCACTGGTGGGTGCGCAAACCTTTCCAGGCCGAGACCCTGAAAGGGGGCAAAGGATCCACGATCTTCAATCTCGGGTTCGCCTGCATTGCGCGTTTCACTATTCCTGGCCGTGCCCCCACCACGGCACCTCCACGGGAATTGGCAAAAATCGGCAGGTCCACTTGCCGATCTCCCATGTAATCGTATTTCCCCCGGCCAAAATATTCGTTCAAAAAGCCTGGCTTCGTAGTTGTCACATTCCGGTCGGGCGAGCTGCCCCAAAGCCTACCCTTAGAATTTAGTCCAAGCCGTCGAGCGGCTCGGTTGACCAGCGGCTGCGGGGCTCCGGAGACGAGGTGCACGACTCTTCCCCTCGCTTTTTCCTTTTGGATGATCTTCACGACCCCCGCCCGCAGCGCGGGGAGCTCCCTTTCCGCGCCCACCTCGTTGTACAGCCAACATTTCAGGGGCGCTCGCCCCCGGCATAAGTAAAAAATCGCCCGGAAAATCTTCATCGGCTTTTTCAGGAGAAGAGTTCGCAGATTTTCCCAGGCGCTATCCCCCAGAAACAAGGTTCCATCCAGATCCACCACCAGGGGCTGCCGCGACATATTGTCAAAGTTGCCAGACGAATAGGAAAGGTCGAGGATCAGGTGCTTGAAACGGGCTTCCACCTTTGCGCCTTGGCTCGTTATTATAGCTTGGTTCTTGTTGTCGCCTTTTTGGATTCAGCGAGAAAGCCTCTGGATCGACGAAGCGGGAAGCGCCGTCAAGACTTTGGCCAGTACCCCCGCTGGCGTTTGGCAAGAGTTGCTGGCTGAAAAGAACAGCAACCTGCATCTCCCCGTTTACCATTACTACCTTTGGGCGTGTTCCAAGCTTTTCGGGCATTCGGAATTTGTTTTGCGCTGGTGCAATGTCCCTTGGGCTCTGCTTGGTTTTGTCTTCCTGGTTCTCGGAGCAAGGAGAAGTGGAGGAGGGGATCCTTCTCAGGGCACTTGGTTGGCTCTTTTCCTGGTGACCAGCCCTTTTCTTTTTTATTACACCAACGAAGTTCGGCCTTACGCCATGCAATTCGGGCTGGCGGCCGTGGCTTTCACCGGAATGATGAACATTCTGGCCGGTAGTCGAAATTCTTTTTGGTCTTGGTCGATGGCGTGGGGGACAACTCTCTTGGCCTGGACCACGGTATATGGACTCGCGTGGTGGCTGATAAATCTTTGTTTGTGGTTTTGGAGGCCGGGCCGTGATGCCAAGGAGCCCCAAAAGACAATAATTTCAGGATTTCTGCTTGTTGGGGGAACTTCCGCAATTTTGTTTCACGCCTGGGTGGTCAACCAAGGCGCGCTGGCCTCTCCCGTGGGACAAACCGGTTGGGCTTCTTTGGCTTATGCCGTTTGTGAATGGACCGGGGCAGCGGGGTTTCTTCCCGGCAGGACTGATTTGAGATCAGGCTCCGCACCCGCCTTACCCGGGCTGATTCTTCCAAGCTTGACCGTGATCTTGTGCCTAACCCTTCTGTTCATCGGGTGCGCCAAAACCCCCAAAACCGCATCCGGGGCGCTACTGCCAGGAGCATGGATGCTTCCAAGCTTCGGAATCATGGTCTCGGGTTTTTTGAAGAATTTCCGGGTGCTTGGCCGCCATTTCACTCCCATTTCCGCCTCTTTTTTTTGGCTTCTCTCCCTAGGCCCGTCCCAACAACCAAAGTGGCACTGGCACAGAATGGCGGGCTGGATGTTGCTAGCCCTGTGGCTGGGGAGCGTTGTTAGATTCGCCACACATCCCCAGCACCGCAAAGACGATTACCGTGCTGCGACTCAATACATCGCAAACCACCGAGAGCCAGGGCAAGGCGTATGGTGGGCGGCGGACGCCGCCGGGGCGCGGTTTTACAGCCTGGGAAACGCGGAGACCATGATGAGTCCCAGCTTTTCCACCCTGGATTCGCTGCCGCGCCCCGACTGGATCGCTTTATCCAAGCCGGATATTTACGACGGAAATGGCGCTATTCGGGATTATCTTGCCAAACAGCCTTCCAAACAGGTGGCGAGTTTTCAATCGTTTGTGCTTTATCGAGTCCTAAAATGACTGGTTCCTTGGCCCATACGGGCGACTAATCTTTGCAAGCATGAAGCTAGAAAACGCAACGGCGTGGAGCCTTTTGCCCATTGCTACTCTATCTGTCCTCAGCATTGTTACTGTCCCGGTCTATTATCACTCCTTGGGTCCGGAATTGTACGCTCTTTGGTTCGCCGTCCAGACCATGACGGGAACGTTCGGTTTTATGGATCTGGGCTTAGGGGTCGCCACCGGACGATATGTAGGAGTCGCCCTGGGTCGAGGAGACTATGCCGGCGCCCGCGAAACTTGGGCCTCCGGAAACCTTCTGAATTTGGTTGTGCTCTTCTTGACAGCCGTTTTGTTCGGCGTTGTCGGCACCTTTTTTGGGGAGCGTTGGTTTAAATTCCCGTCTGTGGAGGGACCGGTATTTTGGCAATGCGTGTGGTGGAGCGCCTTGGCTCTTTTCCTTAATTATTATGCCCAAGGTTGGCTCGTCCTCCTTCAGGCTCATCTTGAATTTCGGTGGTTGGCTCTCAGCAGGACCGTCTTTTCTCTGATGAGCGGCATCGGGATGGCCTTGGCGGCTTGGGCATTTCACTCGCCGCTTCCCTCGATCGTTGTTGGCGTTGGTGTGGCGGGGCTCCAGCTCTTCTTTTTGGTCCACCGCGCCAAGGCTCGTCATCAGATGGGGTTCCTTTTTCCCTTGGCTCGCTGGAGCCGACTAAAGGAAATGGGGTCGTACACAGCAAAAACATTTCTTTCGCTTTTAAGTGGCGCGGCCTTTGGTTCCTTGGACCGCTGGTTTTTGGGACGGGTTGCCGGAGCGGACTCT
>Ga0214923_10001077_pt1 | contig 39644 bp, 44 predicted proteins | sample LL1510_MetaG_FD_177993 | JGI IMG/M metagenome (GOLD analysis project Ga0214923, IMG submission 177993) | Freshwater microbial communities from Lake Lanier, Atlanta, Georgia, United States - LL-1510 | ecosystem: Environmental > Aquatic > Freshwater > Lake | place: USA: Georgia | collected...
ACAGTAATATTGCTCATGGACTCTCCTTTTCTTTTTTAGTTTCTGACGAAACCATTTTTGCCCATCTAGTGGCCGTTTAAAAGGGGGGATGAGTCCATATCATTGTCCCTGTCTTTTTTTAAGGATTCATCAGCATACTGAAGGGCCCAACCATTTTGCGTCACCACCTGAAGGACAAAATCTCTATTTTTTTTAAGGGGCCCGCTGGCATACTTAAAAGCCAAACCATTTTGCCTCACCGCTACAAGGACAACGCCCTTGTTTTCTTTAAAAGATACATCGGCAAACTCAAGAGCCAAACCATTTTGCATCACTGCTGCAAGGACAACGTCCTTGTCTTTTTTTAAGGATTTATTAGCATACTCAAGGGCCAAACCATTTTGCGCCACTGCCACAAGGACCTCTTCTCTTGTTGACTTATTAGTTATCGTTATCGGCAAGGCCTTGCTCCAGTTTAAAAAAACACTTTGCAAATATATCACACCCTTTGTTCTATAAAAAGACTAACAATTGGGGTTTTTGGTTACCATTTTTAATCGAGTCCGTACGTAGCAAAAAAGGCAATAGTGTTCAATGCAGCTCTTAGGTAAGGTGATGATGGCTTTATCCATCGCATTTGTCGGCGTGGCGATTGGAATGGGAACAACTGGCGTTGGAATCATACCGGCTATTGTCGTTGGAATTTTGTCGGCTGGCCTATTTGCTGCTGGTGCGTTGCTTGTTAGAAAAGAACTAAAAGAAGAGAAAAACTTTTGGAGCGGCTTACATCTAAGCCCCTCTGCACTCTTAAAATCCAAGGTTGCCATCTAACTCTTTACCAAACAAGGCCTGTTTATGTTTGTGTTGAAAGTCATTGTTGTAAGCTGCTGCAATTAATAAAAAAATACCAAGGTTGGGCGTAAAATGGGAGTATAAATAGCAAAATCAACATTAAATAGACCGTTTTTGTGTGATTTTAAACTAAAAAAATTCTGATTAAAGCACAAACTAGAGTTGCTCAGTTTTCTACCGATCAATCTGGATCTTCCAATTTAGATCTTGCCTTGTTCCAATCATAATAACCATTTATAATGTTCATCAGCGCGTTGTTAACCATAACGCCATGTTCTTTTCCTACTCGAAAAATTACATCTGTTGTTTATGAATAAAGGGGATACTTTCAAAGATTTTTATTTTTTACCATGGGAAAATCATTTACTATCAATAATTTAAATAATTTTCTTGTAAAAATATCAAAAGCAAGTCGCGGGATGAAGTCGTTGGTTTTGAAATAACAACCGTAAGGCGGGTTAAATTCTCACCAATATAAACTTAAGACCTATTTTTTATAGTGAAACTTATATGTACGCCCCTTTGATCACTGGTATTTTTGGTAAAACGCTACATATGATTGATCGCAAGATTTTACAGCTTGATAACATTGGCGGGGTCATTTTATTCAGCCATAACTTTACATCTAGAGATCAAATCAAAAAACTAATTGATGATATTCAAGCCATTAGAGTCAAGAATAAACTACCAAAAGCTCTTATTTTAATTGACCATGAGGGCGGGGTCGTTCAACGATTAAATAGTTGCGAGTTCACTAGCCTGCCTTCAGCTGCACAAATAGGTCAAATTTATCAAAAAAATCCAGACAAGGCTCGGTTAATAATTAACTCCTGTGCAAAAATAACCGCTTACGAATTGAATGACATAGGAATTAATGTTTGTCTTGCACCTGTTCTAGACTTATTGAAGACGAATACAAAAGAAGACAGATCTCGATTTTTCTCAGACCAACCAGACGTGATTTTTTCATTGGCCGCTGAGTACATCTCTGTGTTACAAAATCATGGGATTTTAGCAGTAGCTAAACATTTCCCGGGGATTGGCTCCTCAAAGACAAACACCCACTACAGTACCTCTATTTCCGAATCCGAGCTTGATGAGCTGATAAGGAACGACCTTGCCCCCTATATTCAACTTCAAAATCATGGTTTATTACTCGCACTAATGACGGCTCATCGGGTGTATCATAAAATTGATCAACAACCCGTTTCAACATCTTCAAAATGGATGAGGGATATACTTCGTGACAAGCTACACTATCAAGGATTAGCCTTCACTGACTGCATCCAAATGGGTGGAGCTAATATCATGGGAACAAACTTAGAATCAAAAATTTTTAATTCGCTCAAAGCAGGTTGTGACTTTATACTAAGCTCACAAACACCTTTTGGATACTATACAGAAATGTATCGTATCGTCATGTCAAAAACTATCGATGAATATATTTCTTCCAATACATCTAGAAAAGAAAGAGTGTCTCAAGTTTTTAACTTAATAACCGATCTCAAAAAGTCAAGACCACTCTCTAATAGTGATTACTTATCTGCAAGAGATTATCTAAAAAATATGAATAAACTATTTATAAATCATAGAGTTCAAACGAATAGCAACTCAAATTCATTACCAATTTTGTATCGATTCAAAATGAGTATTTATCGTAACAAACGGCTAAAAAAATATATTAAGAAAAAAAGACTATTTCATCTAATAAGTTTCTATAGTTTCCGCATGCGTATGATGATAGTCAAAATTAAATATTACTTTACTAAATGACAGTCCATAATTTCCATGATTAGCCACAAAAGTGGTTTTTTCTTTTATAGATTTAATTTTTTCAATGACTTTTTCCTGTTTTCTCTCCTCATGATTATCAGCATGATTTATCAACCTGTCATGAAATTTACTATGCAGAAACTTGGCAAGTGTTTGAATTTTTAAAAAGCCAGCCGCCATAAGTCTTGCACGAAAATCATCATCATCACCACCCCAAATTTGGTAACTTTCATCATACCCACCCACTTTATTCGCCTGATCTTTAGTAAAACAAATCGAACCATAGGGTAACAAAGCGGCACGTTTGCTCATAAAAGCTTCTTTGCAACCCACTGCCTGAATCTGGTCTGCTTTAACATGCTGAATAATACCAAGAGCAAACTGCTCTGAATTCGTTTTTTTAACGAGCGTTTCTATGGCCTGATCAAGAGGAATCGTTTCAGGTGAAAACACTAATATCTTGTCATAATAGGCATGCCGTATCCCTACATTAATAGCTGCGGTGGGACATCGCCAAGGGTGGTCTTGTTCATTAAGCAATACCTTAACTGAAAACCGAAGTTGCTGGCTCTGGATAAGTTGTTGCAAATAAAAAACAAGTAAATCGGACTCCAAAGGGCTATCAACGGGAATCACCAATTCCAAGTTCAGAATGGCATTGAACGTTTGAAGATTACCCTGACTAAAGGCAAATTTAAATTCTTGAAATTTTTTATAAAAGGGCATAACAACAGTTAACACACATTCACCCGTCTAAGTAAAAAACTATATTAGATATCGTAAGGCTATTTCTCTAAGTGAAGAAAATCCAAAATAACTTTTAATAAACCTAACAAATAAAATAGGATTAAGGTAATTTAATTTATTCGATTGATTCGAACAAAATAAATAGTAATAACAAAAAAATTGTTTTACAAACTTTATTTTATGATGATGTAAAGAATACTGTAAACATCTGAATTTTGTTATCAAAGATTCTTGATAACGCTTCAAGAGTATATCTGGCAATAATTTTATATTAATCTCAGAGATTACGATGAGCGCATGCATGACATAAGCATCCACCTTATAGGATTGTGATAATTTAAAGACACTCTCCCAATCAAAAAGGTCTTTTTTATTGGCCAGTAAATACAAAATATCAATAACCCACCATAATTTACAATGAGAAGAAATTTGAGCGATTCCATGGAAACAAGTATGAATAAAATGCTCCTCTGGCGACAACATATAAACGAATTTTTCACCCAGTGGAATGACTTGCATTCTCTCTCTTAGATTATCAAAGGATGAGCTCTTAATATAAGGAGAGACTCGCCAGTGCAAATCTATATTCATATCTAAAATATTATAATTAATCGCATGATGGTATTTTAATACGCAAGAATCTCTCTTAGAAATAAGATTGCGAAATTCAGGCCCTGTATGCCTATAAACAGAGGACGGCACCATTCCATGAGATTCTAGAACCTTCATCGCCCTGGGTAATGCTGATTTTTGTATAAGCAAATCGACATCACTCATCCCTGGTCTCATTCCCATGTTTTTATAATAATACACCAGCATAGTAGTCCCCTTTAAGAGACAGACGGGAACATCCGCATTAGCTAAATCATTTAATATCTTTTTCAATCGGGCTAATTTAACAAGATTTAAAAGCCATGTTTGCTGGTAATAAGATCGATATCGATCAAAATCGATCATGTTTTTAGGAAGTCTCTGAACAAGAAGAGGAAGTATTGAACGAGTAGTCCAGTCTAGATCAGAGCGTTGATAATGTTTTTTCCATTCGTTAAGGGCAATAAGCGCCTCCTCCTTTTCTAAAAAAGAAGCCTGAAACAATAGTTTGTGCTTTTTGCTCAGATAGGAGCTTTGCGCCATTCATTCGCTCCAAAATTTTAGATAGATGGCCTGTTTAATTCAACAATGCTACTACATATTAACTAGGAACATAAGTTAATCAAATGATTATCTTTACAAGACAAAGGGTTAAACTTTAAGTTTGAATAAAATACAAAATCTCTGTAAATAGAAAAGAGCGGTTATAAGAGGAATATGATCAGACCTATTGTTACTTTTAAGAAGTTCTTCTAGAAACGAGAGATTAATAATTTGACTAGAAAGGGGGTCTTTTTGTGTAAGCATTTGTATCATCTTTTTTATGAAGCACTCTCCAGAGGGTTGCTCCCACATGGATGGCATCCATCGTTTGGGTTGATTAAAAAAGTGCTCATCCAATGGGGTATTATCGTTCACCATTTTTTTTATCGCGTTTCGATATTCAAACCCAGAAGATCCATGATGATAATTAAGGCTGTCAATATAATTTCGATAAAATGAAGTGTTTAATGGCATAATACAACGTTGAGCTGGGTTCAATCCCATTCTGTATTTGGCTATAATTTTTCCAATCATGGTGGCGTGAATTAATAAACGTTGTGACGCAACGGTATGATAATCATAAGGTTTAATAAAATTTAAAGTTGATTTATTGATGTAAGCCAATAGGCTCTCGGTATAATTCAACAATAATTGTTTGGACTGTAATTGAGTAACAAGTCCATATTTTAAATGATAATAACCCGGTGTTTGTTTAAAAATTGAGCATGGGGTGATTGAGTTGTCATCCCCTGTCATGATGGTGCTCGTGCCTTGCAAAAGCATGTGAGCAAATAAATACTCCAATGCCGCATTTACCGATAAAACCCCTACCACTTCACTTTCTCCAGCCAAAATACTGGCATCAATTTGACTGTAAAGAGTACGGGGACTGATCAAGTAATAACTGTTTTTTGTTTGAAAATACTGTTGGAGAATTTTTGTTTGTAAATAATCAGATGATGACTTGGATTGTAAACAGGTATGCAAGTTAATTTTTTTATTTAAAAACCCTGATGCCAGTGCCACAAGCGCGCTTGAGTCTAATCCCCCGCTACACATTATATTAAGAGGATCTAATTTTACCGTAGTATCTTGAAAACCATCGATGATTCGGTCGCGGATTTTAGTATAACTGATAGCTTGATAATCAGGGACTTCAAAATAGAAATCGTGTCGTTTTACTGTTTGTGTGTACTCAAGATATTGTGTCACCGGGAGGCTATATAATTCACTAATTAACGTATCCGGTGGCGTCACCATTCCCATGTGCAGTAATTCAAATAATACGTGTTTATTTAGTTTCCATTCTCTAGGGATTTGCTCGATGAGAAGTCGTTGTTTACTGGCAAATAGTAACGTGTTATTAAATAAGCAATAATAAAAAGGATAGCTGCCCAAGACATCCGTGATTAAAAAACATTGTTTTTTTTCTTTATTAATATAAATCATACTACAAGGAATGTCTTTACGGAAAGTAACCAAATGGTCTTGGTTGATTTTTTGAGTCACAAGATTTAGTAGCTCGTCATTGGTGCTACCAATGCTAATTATTAAGTAACTTGAAGTTTCATGCCAATGAACAAGGCCCCTCTCTATGCTGATATGAAATAGTTCAATATTATTTTCTTTGGTTGAAAAATGATGCGTAGTGTTTGATGGTTCTGGGGTCACAGTCGTACTTAATTTCAATGCGCTTGAAACGCCTGAAAAATTAATTGAGCCTGCTACATTAGTCATAATTGCAATATGCTTTTTTGGTTGACCGCTGATGAAGAATTTTTAAATAATCTCTTCGATGTGCTTGATTGCGATATGACGTATTATTTTTATGCATTCTTCGAAGAGCAAAAACCATCTCTATCATATGCTCACTGATTTGATGAGTTTTGGTCATAAGATACCAGTCAATAAACTCACCCAATTTAAGTTGCTCGTTAAAATAACCAACCTTTTCGAAGACACTTTTTTTGACCAGCAGGGTTGATGCGCAAAACCCTGGCATACTCTTATTTTTTATTAAAGAGGCCTTTATTGACTCATTAATTAACTCTGGGCTTATAAATTGCTCAATATAAGTAAAAATAATATCTTTGTTTAGATTGGTGGCAACTTCAAATTGGCGTGCCAGTTTTCCTGGAAGCCAAAGATCATCGGCATCCAAAAAGGCAATATACTCTTTGTTGGCTTGACTCACTCCTAAATTTCTGGCCGATGCAGCTCCTTTATTTGATTGCGTGAATATTTTAACCTCACGCTTACTGTTTAATTCGTCATAAAATTCTATAGGGGCGTCGTTGGAGCCATCATTAACAAGGATAATTTCAAAATCAGTTAAGCCTTGAATAAGGGTGGAGCGGATCGCGTCTAATAAATATTGACTTTGATTATAAAAGGGAATGATGATTGATACGCCGGGCATAAAAAAGATCGCTTATTTTAGTTAGGTTTTTTTGATGGTTAGCACAAAGAGTTAAATCATAGCATGGTGTTGACTCTATAATATCTTTTATATTCGCGAATACTTTACGCCTTGATATTAATGGACACTGCTCGATAGTGGATAAACTTAATTTTTTCAAAGCCGTTAATTTATCCATTTTTTTCATAACGGGATCTTCTAATGAGGCATGAATATGAATCGTCACGACAGCACTCAATGGAAGATTGTTTTGCATAGCGTCTTCGTTATGCTTTGGTATGTTTATAATCGCCTTGTGCATTTGTTCTGTATGGATGGACTCATTAGCATACGCTTTAAACGCATGTAGCTCTTTAACTAATAAGTTTTTATCTAATTTTACCGTATTATAAAGGCTAAATACTCTTGGGCTGATTTCTAACGATACGGCACAGTGATCATCGCCCAACAGTTGATAGCCCGCTTGGAGACACATGATAGCTGTTGTTGATTTGCCCGCACCTGATGGACCAGAAAGAAGGACCACCGTCTTCCCATCAGTAATTGCAGCGGCATGAATTAATTGATAATTTTTGTACAACAACCAGTTATAAAAGAAATAACGAAAAGGATTAGCAAAGTGCCACTGGCTAAAATCCTTGGATTGGTTAATAAACCAAATACCCCAATGCGTTTCATGGTTAAAGTAGTAAGCAAAATCATCGAAGGCTAAATAATGACTTCCCGGACTGATTTGGTAGGGATTATTACTTTCATTTTGAAAAAAATGAGCTAAAAAAGCGGCGAGGGATCGGTGTTTTTTTTCAATTAATAGCCCAATATCAATCACTAACAAAGAGAAACTGTCAGCACTTTCAGCGTTATTTGTTTCGAGATGCTGTAATGCCGGGTAGTATTTATTGGCTAATATTGCATCAGAGAAACTGATATCAATCGTTTGCCGACAGAGGGTAATTTGTTTATTGCATTTTAAAGGAGAAAAACGGTTCTCAAGTAATTGGTTGGCTTTCTCCCTTAATTGGGCGTCATAGGACATCATCCCTCTCATTTTTGGATTCAGTTGGCATGAATTAGTTTACTTACTTCATCATCAATCGGATCAATTTGTAAAAGCGTATCCAGATCATCGTAGGTAATGATGACTGGTTTTGTATACCTAAATTCAGTGTCATGGTCAGCGATAACCCGAGAGATTGGTTCCTCTAAGACAGCCACAGCGCTTGATAGCTTCCACATTGAGGCGTCTATTAGCTGTGTGACAAACGCATGAAGATGGCTAGAAAAATCGCCAGGGATGTCTTGATAATGGTTTCGCATCAACGGTTCAATTTCTGATATTGTTAGGCCTGACAAAAGCAAGTGCCAAAGAACCACTCCTGATCCAGACTGAATATTACAATAAATGCCTGAGCTCATATTCGCAGCAACGACTTGATGACCAATAACCTCCCAAATCACACTATCAGAGGCCGTAGATATATATTGATTCATAATTCAATTACTCTCCTGATTAACAAATTAATTGACGTTTTTTATTTTAGTTCATTAACTCAATGGATTCGCTTAATGAGTTTTGGGGAATGACACGCTCATTACTTATTAAAGTACCGTTATTGAGATGTATAATTCTGTGGCATAAACCATCAATGAGCTGCTTAGTATGTGAGGCTATGACCAGCGATTTTTTGTTCATTGTCAAATTAACAATACATCGTATCATATAGTTTTTAAACTCCTCATCAGCAACTGAAATAATTTCATCAAGGATGATTACGTCGGTATCAATTGAAATAGCCATCGCAAAAGCAAGCCTAAGTCTCATCCCCGATGAGTAAGTACGAATAGGCATCTTCATGTAGGAATTTAATCCAGAAATGTCGCTGACGTCCTTGATAAATTTTTTTTTCATGCCTCTAGGTATTTGGCGGATAGTTGCCATAATGGCTGCATTTTCTAGTCCAGTGGCTTCGGCAAACATTCCCATGTCTAGTGTAAGAAGGGAGATGACGCGGCGAGTTTGAATCATCTCCCCCTCTGTTGGTTTGAAGACCCCAGCCAAGACACCAAGCAACGTGCTTTTCCCAGATCCATTCGGACCCACCAATCCAATCACTTCGCCGGGGAATATCTCTAAATTAATTTGTTGAAGAGCCCGTATTTCAAGTTTTTTCCCCGCACTAATTTTCCCACCAAGCAACGTATTCATTAAGGTATGTCGAAGCATTCGTTCTGAGCGACCTAAAATGGGGTAATCAATCGATACATTTTTTAAGGAGATGAAAGGCTCCATTATAACATCCAATAACAAAGGCGGTGTTCTACCACATGATAAATATACATCGCCATCACCCATCCGAAAAGACCAAAGCTTACGACCATCATGATGTTTATTTGACTGGGCCATTGGTTTAGAAACAAGGCTCGCATGCATTCTATCATGGCTGCAAAGGGATTAAGTGAGCAATAATAGGCCGCATTTGAAGAAAGTACGTCTCTTTTCCATACAATAGGCGTTAAATAAAATATCATTTGCATGCCGTAGGGAATCAAAAACACAACATCTCTAAAACGCGCCCCAATGATACTTATCATTAGGGCGTAGGGGAAAAGTGTCATGATGACTAATAAAGCCAGTAACGCTATGAGAAATAAATTAAAGCAGCTTGAAAAATGAGAGTCACTGAGGGAACAAACAGCAAAGACAAATAAACTGCTGTGCAGGAAGATGAGATAATTTCTTAGACAGATCCTTAGGATAAAGACTGGTGCTGGAATATTATGATTGAGAATATAGTTTTTAGAGTTAGGAATGGCCATTACTGACTCCGAGATAATGCCCGAGATAAGTTTCCAAGCGATGATCCCAGAAAAAACATAGGGGTAGTAACTGATAAAATCTTCATGAAAAAGATGGCTAAAAACCATGCTGAGTATAAGGGACTCCATAAGAATCGTGAGAGTCATCCAGATTAAACCCAAACGGGTTCGTCGATAGCGAAGTTTGATGTCATACCAAGCGAAAATAAAAGCGACACTGATGCCAAGCCAGGTCGCTTTACAATGTTTAAAACCATTTAATGTTAACAACCACACCTCGGATGAAAGACGACGTATGCGTCGATAGGCTAATTTAAAGAATATTACCCTTCCATACAAAACCAAAGGAAGGCCCTTGTAATCCAAAATTACTGTCGTCATTGAATTGTGGAAGGGCACTGAAGTAATTAATCCAAATATAATTCAGATCAAAGGTGAGTTGACTTTCTGCCATCGGAACGGTGTAGTGTATACCTAAAGTCCCCTCTAACTCAGGAACAAGGGCGGTTTTACTCGCAGAGGTAATAGGGTTGTACACAAATCCTGATATCACCTGGTTAAACCGATTTCGTTTTATTTTGCTTGAACCTACCAGCAGAGTCGTCGCCCCTTTAGCGTAAATATCGATTTTTTTTGCAACTTCAAAGGACAGATCAACCCCAATTCGAGGGCCAAATCCTGAAAAGCTCGGGTTTTCTATTAGTGTTTGTAGTGTGGAACCAGGGTAAACCAGCAATAGTGACAGGTTGCTTCTATTTTTTATAAAGGCATATTGCCCCCCCCCATGGAGACGTATGTTTTTTACAGTACCCAAATCAACTCGTTGTCCAACTTCTAGATTAATTGCGTCCCAATCTGTTTTTGTAGTCAAAATTTTAGTGCCCTTCCCAGACTGTACATCGAAAAGTCTTGCTGTATTGGGAAGTTGGTACGATTTATTTTGGCCTACCAAATGAGACCAGTTTAAGTTAACGTCATTTCCTGTTTGAAAATAGTATGCTCCTTCAAGCTTGAACCCCCAATTCCAGTCCATGGGATAGTTATTATATTCTGTTAGAGGACTGCTGCCATTCTCAAATAAGGTAGCATTATAGCTTTTGCTGCCACTAAAAAGCGATTGTAAATAGAGCGCATGGACATCAAAAGCCCAGTCCGTTGTTTTGCAAGAAATCGTTACATTTTCAGAATCGCAGACCGGCCCCATTGAGCCAGCAAAGAGACTGCTGTTAACCATAATTAAAGTCGCTAATAATTTTTTTTTCATTGATAAAATCCTTTTAAATCGTGTTAGAAAAATTAATCCATGATTAATACATAAAAATGCTAGCAAGGCAATTTTTTATTATGTAACCTCATATTTTAATTATGATAATTTTCAAACGGATTAAGATGTATTTATTCGGCTCATCTTTTGTTAAAAAAGAACAATTTAATCGGTCAGTCATGGATAATTGGCAGAAAAATATTAATCTCATTGCTGATCTTTCAGTGAATCAGATGGTTAGAGCCACTCATCATGTTGGGCCGTTTATACTTTCGCTATGGTTTGTTTTGCCAAAACATCATCCATTGATATACAAAGAAGACCTGTCAGGAGGGTTATCATTTTATTTATTTGGTGATCCCGGCCCTTATTCAGTTGTGGAATTATGTCGACAAGTTGTGATGGCTTATCAGCGAGGCCATTTCATAAAGCTAACGCAGTTAACAATGCTCTACAACTTAATATTAATCGATCATAAGCTAGATAAGCTCTTTTTCTTTTGTGACAGTTATCAGTGTCAAATCGCATTTTATTCTCAATATAATACGGAGTATTTGATTTCAAATAGCCTAAAAGGAATGGTTACTCATCCAAACGCTGAACCATCCCTTGATTATGATGAATTCATCAATACCCTATTGTTAGGCAATCAGTTTCCTGAAAAAACACTAATTTCTGACGTGAAACGATTGCGACCTAATTATTACTTGGCCTATCCTGAAGGTAGCTCCCATAAACTACCGACATTAGAAACTGAAAAAGACCCTGGTTTGTCTATGGTTGACTGCGTTGAAACGATCCATCAATTATCCCTAGACGCATTACGACCCTGGGTTGAAAAAAATCAGGTGGGCTTATTGTTTAGTGGAGGCAATGACTCTACGTCGGTGGCTCAACTGCTGCAAAAGCAAAGGGGTAATCAATCGTTTAATTACACTTACCTCACTGGCTCTCATGACATGAATCGAGATAATGTACTTTGTGCAAAGACCATGTTAGGTTTGTCTACTCATTTCCTGAACTACCCTATTGATACGATTGCCAACCAGCAGGAACGGTCTATTTGGCATGGCGAAAGCGATATGGTTGGATTAAATGCCTTAAATGTATCTCTAGAGACCACACTTACCAACACGATTTCTAATCACTGCTCGGCCTGGACGGTTGGTGATTACTTTCAAATACCATTAAAACTTAATTTGTATGATTCCACTAATAGTATGTTTGATAAATTAAGGCGAGTTTTTAGTAATGGCATTTTAAATAAAAAGGAACTAAGCACTTTGTTTGTTATTTCTTTAAAATTACCTCAAAAATTGCTCCATTTAACAGAAAGTCTTGCTCTGCTAAGTGGTGCAGAAGCGTTTAGTGAGTTTACCTTAGCCATTTACCCCGCCTCACTCTATCGATTACGAAATCGTATAAATAATTTTTCAGCAACTAATTTTTATTTAAGTAGAGACCAGTCCCTATCTAATTTTATCAATACAATACCTCGGAATTTGATACAACAGATAACCCATAATCATCAAGGAAAAATAACGGTGCTGTTTCATGAGATTTTAAAAAAAATACTAGGTGCATTTTACGAAAGAGGTGCAAAAAAATCATGGATGGAGGCGTTTGTTAATCTCGATAAAGAAAATGTTGTCAAAAAGGAAATACAACATTATTTGCGGCATGAATCATCTCTGATGAAAACATTATTTGGTGATAAAATAAATGGTATTTTAGAGGCTCAATCATTTGTTAAGCGATATGATAATTTACTTTTTAGTTTATGGAGCTTGGATATTTTTTATCGACAATTTATTGTGGGTAAAGGACGCCATCCTCCTCAATAGTTCGGTTTTTAAACATTTCTTAAAATGCACCATAGGATGAAAATTTTCCAACAATTCTTCGCAATTAACGATTGCCTGGGTATGACTCTTTTAAAATGCACCACGCTAAAATTAAACTTAAAAAATAACAACAAGGCATCACCAGCAGTGCATGTTGGTAGCTATGCAAGGTATATAAATGAACGCCATTCACTAAACGATAGTCCGCACTTCCATGCAACATCACACCCACGAGAGGCTGAAATAGAGCACCACCCAACAGCACGGAAAGATTATTAAAGCCTGAGGCTGTTCCAACTAAGTGGGGGGGGTTATTGTCTGCCACCACCGCAAAACTCACCGTCTGGCCACCAGCGCCAAATCCAAGCATAAATAAGACAATGTACATCCAACCAATAGAAACGTGGTCTACGTATAATAGAATTAAAGTGGCAACCAATCCAAACAAGGAGCTAATCGCCAGTGCTTTACGCCTGCTGCAAAGCTTGTCACTAATGAACCCGAGCAATGGGCTGCCTATTCCTATCCCCAGCCATATCATGCTGCACAAGCCGGACGCCACCACCACGCCAACTTGATATTTTTCTTGCAGAAAAGGCACTCCCCAAAGTGCCGCAAACACAGCAATAGGTGTCCAGATACAAAAGGCATAAGCACCGGTTATCCACGTGTAAGACTGACGACATACTTCCGCCAAGCGTTCCCATTCGTCACGTAACCGTCGTGTCGGTAAGGCTTGGGTCGGTTGGTGAGGAAAATCTCTTATAAAACACCAAAGCAACAGTGCCAATAGAAACCCAACCAGTGCCAAAATAAAACTAGCTTGGCGCCAACCAACGTGCTCAATTAACGCAGCCAGAGGCATTTCCCCAAACATGGCACCGACTGAACTCATCGATTGGGCAATCCCTGCAAGTATTGCAAAATAGGTAACAGGAAACCATCTTGAAACCAATACCAAAACACCAATAAATGAAAACGCAGATCCGATGCCGATTAAAAATCGCCCGATAGAAGCCGTGATAACAGAATCCGTTGATGCAAAAAAGAAAGAACCAAGCGCGCAGAGTATTAATGCGGCAGTCATCAATTTACGTGGACCGTAACGGTCAAATAACAAACCAGCTGGCAATTGCATCGGAGCGTAGGCATAAAAATAAAAGGCGGAAATGACCCCAAAGCCTTCCGCACTGACGTGAAATGTTTTCATCATGGGTGCGGCCATCACACTCGGCGCTACCTGCAGTATAAATTCATACAAATAAAAAGAGGACGCAAGAAAAAAAATGGCGTAAGCACTTAACAAACTATGTTCTGGTTTGGATATATGATAATTGGTCAAGATAGTATCAATGTTTGGGAAATTTCCCCATTAGACCTCAATTGAATTTCGATTGTCAATGCCTGCCGCATAAATTGCTCCATAAATTGCCTTTTTACCACTCCCAGTAAAGGGACTTAAGTCCAAAGGGGTTTGAGCAAGCGTTTTGCTAGCAAACCAGGCAAACATCATGGCCTCAATATAATCAGGATCAACATGAAGAGAAGCCGTGCTCACTACGTCACACGATGGCAATAATGATGCAATCACCGCCATGAGACGTTCATTATGAACGCCGCCACCACAAACAGCCAAGCGCCCTATCTGGTGTGGCGCTCTTGAAACCTCGTTTGCAATGGCCTTGGCTGTTAGTGCCAATAAGGTTGCTTGGACATCGTTCGGGGCATCGTCTTTATTCAAGAAATTCCTAAGCCATGCGTTTGAAAAATACTCTTTCCCTACGCTTTTAGGTGGCAATTGATGAAAGTAAGCATCGTCTAGTAAGGTTTGCAGCAAAGGCTCTATCACACGCCCTGTTTTGGCCCAAGCCCCCCCTCGATCAAAACCTTGGTTTAAATGTTCCTTGACCCATGCATCCATTAAACAGTTTCCAGGTCCAACGTCATGACCGACGACGGAACCATCATCTAGAAGATAGGTAATGTTTGAAATTCCACCAATATTAACCAATGCCAAGGGCGAATACTCCCCAAACAAGACTTGATGATAAATCGGTGCAAAAGGCGCCCCTTGCCCACCAATAATCAAATCACGGGTCCTGAAATCGGCCACTACCACCAAGCCTGTCATTTCAGCGATGGTATGAGCGCAGCCCATTTGCCAGGTATATGGAATCTTGGCCGTCGCATCATGACAAATGGTTTGACCATGGCTTCCTATCCCTTTCACCTCACTCGCCGATACCTTGGCCTTTTTTAAAACTGCTTCCGCTGCTGCTGCAAATTCACGGCCAATTAAGGCATTGAGTTGGCTGATTTCAGCCAGTGAGGAATACTCCCCAGTCATGATGGCCTCTAATCCTTGTTTTGCTCGAAGGGTGAAGGGACAAGTGATCCCTGCGATTAATTCATTGGTGTTAACATCGACCAGTGCCGCATCTACACCATCCATGCTTGTACCAGACATTAATCCAATAAATAGACTCACGGCGTCTTTCCTCTGGCACCTTTTTCTAGGTTAAAACAACGATAAAAATTTTCGGTAGTGGCTGCCGCCACGTGCTCATAATCCATCTGTAAAATCTCACTCAATGCAACAACGACATGCTTCACCAAGGCTGGATGATTTTGCTTCCCACGAAAAGGGACTGGTGCAAGATAAGGAGAATCCGTTTCAATTAATATCCTATCAAGCGGTACTTTTTTAGCAACTTCTTTCATCGTGACCGCATTTTTAAACGTTAGTATCCCTGAAAAAGAAATATAGAAATTCAGATCCAGTGCTTCTCGCGCAATATCCCAAGACTCAGAAAAACAATGCATGACCCCACCAATCTGTTCTGCCTGCGCTTCTTTCATCACGATGATCGTGTCTTCAGCAGCCTGTCTTGTGTGTATTATCAACGGTTTTGAAGAAGCAATGGCCGCTTTAATATGTTCCCTAAACCGCTCTTTTTGTACCGTTTGTCCTTCCGCTGAATCCACGCGATAATAATCAAGCCCGGTTTCGCCAATGGCAATGCACGCGGGATGCTTTGCAAGCGCTATCAGTTTAGGAGCGAGCCATTCCTCAGGCATTTCGGTATTAGGATGAATACCAACAGAAATACTCACGTCGTTGTATGTTTCTGCCAATTGAACAAGCACGGGGATATCATCCGGCTCAACCGCGACAGAAAGCATGTGCTCTACCCCATTGTCACGGGCTTTTTCAATCACTTCATTTAGATCATTATGAAACTCGGTCAAATCTATACAATTTAAGTGACAATGAGAATCGACCAAAGGGAAATTTTTTGTCATCATCATTACATCGTATCCGTTGGATGGGTCGACTTCGCATGACCCGCTAAATAGGTTTCTATTTTATTACTTAACGTCCGGCTATTCTCTCCGGTAAATTGTATACCAACCCCTACCGGTTTATTACCGACTGCGCCCTTGGGGGTGAACCAAACCACTTTACCACCCACCAAATAAGGTTCTGGTTCGTTTAATAAAAGGACTGACAGTTGCAATTCAGTACCTAATTCATAGCTCGTTTGGGTTCGAATAAAAAGCCCCCCATTTTTGATAAAAGGCATGTAGGCTAGATACAATTGGGCTTCATTCACAAATTGGCAACGAATAGACTGCAGCTCATCAACCATATTCAACTCCTTTTTTGCAGCTTAAAAAACCGAGCAACAAATTTTCTAAGACCAATGTTTGATTCATAACCAAATTATGGTTTATTTTTTTAATGATTGCACTGATTTGCTTAAGTTGCTCAAATAAATCGAACGCTCGCCACTCATGTGCCAAGAGAAACAGCGAGTCATTGCTTTCTTTTGCTGATGGGTTTAAAACCAGCTGGGAATAAATCGCCTCTGCCGTTAAAAGGTATAAAAACCACAAGATATCCTCAAGCGCATGATCCTTCCATCCAACAGCAATGGTTGAAGGCGATACTTTTCCCGCCATTAGATCAACAAATAATTTAACAAATGCCTCTTTTTGCTCAAATAGCAACCTACGCTTTGCGTTTTCTGGGTATTGTTTACCCAAGGATACGTATTCACCGATATCCATGTCCCCGGCAGGAAGACTGTATTTCTGACAGCGGCTAAGAATCGTCGCAGGTAGGCTTTGCATGGATTCAGCAATGAGTATAAAAACAGAATGGGGTGGGGGTTCTTCCAGTATTTTCAGCAAGGCATTTGCAGCAGCAATATTCATTTTATCCGCTGGATTAATAACGATAAAACGGCGCTTACCTAGCGTTGGGGTTTGAAAAATGGTCTGTTGCAAGACTCGGATCTGATCAATTTTAATGGCGTCGGTTTCTTTTTCAGGGCTTACATGGTCTAAATCAGGATAGGTTCCCTCTTTTAACATACAGCAACTATGACAGGTGCCGCAGCGCGTGCTACAAATTAAAAACGCGATTAAATGGTCTACAAATAGAGGCAAGCCGGCATGACGTGGGGCTACAAACAATAGTGCCGACGCTAACCTATCTTTTTTGACTTGTTGAATCACTTGATTCCACAGTGGCGCATGTGTTTTTAATGGTTCGTTCATGGTCTAGCGTCAATGGGGTGTTGAAGAATATATGCCGAAAGCACCTCACGAATGGCACACTGCACGGCTACTAATGAATGTCCCGCCTCTATAACCACCACATTTTTCATCGCTTTAATCCGCTCATGATAGGCTCGATAAACCTTGGTAAAAAAAGACAGCTCCTCTTGCTCAAATCTATCCGGGGCTCCCCGCTTCAACGCGCGTTCCAAACCCTCTTCTGGGTCGATATCCAAAAACAAGATCAAATCAGGTTCAAACCCTTCTAAGCAAAACAAAGACAATTGCCCTATCATCTCCTGACTTAACTGCCTCCCACCCCCTTGATAGGCCCAGGTAGACAGCTCAAAACGATCCCCTATCACCCATGACCCACTGGCTAGCGCCGGGCGAATCACTTGTTTGACCAATTCCATTCTTGAAGCATACAAAAGCAACAACTCGGTGCGAGCATCCATTGGGTTTATAGGAGCCACTTCTTTAATCACACGTCTTATGGCTTCTCCTACAGGTGTACCACCAGGTTCACGCGTCATGATTAATCCATCCACCAATGGCGTCAGAAATTGATTAATCGTATTCAAAGCGGTGGATTTTCCAGCGCCCTCAAGGCCTTCAACAACAATAAAGCGCCCTTTCTTTTGCATCGTGTATCCGTCCTATTGCTTGTTTTGATAGCGCATAATCGCTTGGCGCTGTTCATCATAATTGGTTGAAAAGTGATGGCTGCCGTCGCCTTTGGCTACAAAATACAAATAATTGCTCATCATAGGGTGAGCCGCGGCATCAAGCGCCTCTCGACCAACCATGGCAATCGGTGTTGGCGGCAACCCACGATATCGATAAGTATTGTATGGCGAATCGACCTTCAAGTCTTCTTTTGATAATTTTCCGTGGTATTGCTTTCCAAGGGCATAAATAACGGTGGGATCCATTTGCAACGGCATATGAGCATGCAAGCGATTAAGAATCACCCCAGAAATAAGGCGCTTTTCCATCGGGAGTGACGCTTCTTTTTCTAAAATAGATGCAACGATCAACAATTCGTAAGGATCTTTATAAGGCAGAGCCGCTGCGCGCCCTTGCCAGCTGGTCAGTAATGTTTTATCTAAATTTTTTCTTGCAAGCATTAAGATCGAATCACTTTGACTGCCGGCATGATAATAGTAAGTGTCTGCCAAAAGTAATCCTTCAGCGCTAGTATGCGGCGAAGCAATTTCTTCCCAATTGGTCACTGTTGAATTTAAAAAAGGGGCTTTTTCCAGAAGAGTCACCACTTGATCTTGATTCATCCCTTCATTAATACGAAAAGCGACTTTCATCACATCCCCTTCAGCAACTCGATGCACAAACATCATGGCTGATTCGCCTGGTTTGACTTGATAAATACCCGCTTTTAATTGATGAGACAATCCTTGTGTACGAATAAAAAATAACAATAACCGCTTCGATTGAATAAACTGTTTTTCATACAGGGAGGAAACCAACGAGGTGGCAGTGGTTGACTTATCCATTTGCAATATCACTGGTTGATGACCACGAACCAACATCGGTTGGTAAAACAGTTGATACAGGGGATAAAACACTAGGATAAAAAAAACAAGTGACAACGACACTAAAAACGCCACAATTCCTTGTTTCAATCCCTTGTGTTTCATTAATTAGTCCGAATCCACACCCATGCGTTTAAATAACAGGGTACCATTGGTGCCACCAAACCCTAGTGAATTACTGAGCACATAATCTATTTTGCGTTTTTCTGCCTTGTGTGCCACGTAATTTAAATCACATCCTTCATCAGGGTGGTCTAGGTTAATCGTTGGAGGAGCCACTTGATCTTGAATAGCCAAGATACTAAAAATCGCCTCAACAGCACCAGCAGCACCGAGCAAATGCCCCGTCATGGATTTGGTAGAACTCACGGCTAATTGATAGGCGTGTTCCTTAAAGACTCGTTTAATGGCTTTTGTTTCATTCAGATCATTCAGGTACGTTGAGGTGCCGTGAGCGTTAATATAGTCCACTTTATCAGGAGAAATGCCCGCGTCTTCTAATGTTGCTAACATAGAACGTGAAGCACCATCGGCGTCTTCATCCGGCGAGGTAATGTGATAAGCATCTGCAGACATACCAAAACCGACTAATTCCGCGTACATTTTAGCACCCCGTGCTTTTGCACGTTCGTATTCCTCGAGCACTAGAATACCGGCACCCTCCCCCATAACAAAACCATCCCTGTCTTTATCGAAAGGGCGTGAGGCTTTTTCCGGCTCGTCATTTCGTTTAGATAAAGAACGTACTGCAGAAAAACCAGCAAGGCATAGTGGTGTCGTGGTCATTTCAGCTCCGCCACAAACCATCACGTCTGCATCACCATAAGCGATCATACGGCCTGCCAGCCCTATGTTGTGGGTACCGGTGGTGCAAGCGGTTACAACGGAAACATTTGGGCCTTTCAGATGGTGCTTAATAGAAATCTGACCCGCGACCATGTTAATGATGCCTGAAGGAATAAAAAAGGGTGACACCTTTCGAGGTCCACCGGCTACCAATTTGTCTTGATTATTGGTGATAGTCAGTATGCCACCAATACCGGCACCCACCGCGACACCAATGCGATACAAATTTTCTTGATCCAAGAGCAAGCCTGAATCGCTGATCGCTTCATCCGCAGCGACCATACCGTACTGAGTGAACATGTCCATTTTTCGCGCGTCTTTGAGCGGCATATGGTCTTCAATGTTCAAATTCTTTACCTTGGCCCAGATTTTAGTAGGGTAGTCCGTGGTATCAAACCCCTCGACCATACCCACTCCACTCACTCCAGCAAGGATATTACGCCACGTGTCTTCTACACGAAGACCTACAGGGGTTAACATACCCAAGCCAGTGACAACTACGCGCCGCTTAGTCAATGAATACTCTCCTACAACAATGATAGCCTACTAATAAATGATACAAGCCTTGCGCGACTCATTGACAAGGGCTTTGCTGAGTAAATTTGGTATAGGCTGGGGAAAGAAGCAACTGGCGACTTGCCCAACCTCCATTCGTCATTGTTTTTTTTATTTACTCAACACTGCCATCAACACGCGAGGCGTATCTTTTATGCTTTAGGCATCGTCTTTATTCAAATTTGCTTCAATATAATCAATGGCTTCTTGAATCGTTGTGATTTTTTCTGCTTTTTCATCAGGAATTTCAGTCTCAAACTCTTCTTCCAAAGCCATGACCAATTCAACGGTATCTAGTGAGTCTGCACCTAAATCATCGACAAATGAGGCATCATTTTTTAACTCATCTTCCTTCACGCCTAATTGCTCTACAACAATTTTACGAACTCGATCTGCTACTGTACTCATAACTTACTTTTCCTCTTCGGTTTATAAAAAATATTGATCGGTAGTTTATTCAATTCTTCAGATAACGCAAGTTTATCTTAGAAACCTACCGAAAAACTCCTGTACTTACAACGACATAAATTCCAAACTATGGATTACAAACAGTGCATTTTGACACAAAATGGTCTTTATTGTCAATAAAAAAGACTAAATCAAGCTTGTTTCGATGATTTCCTTCTTATGCCATATACATTCCGCCATTGACACTAATGGTTTCACCGGTGATGTAATTCGCCGCGTCTGAGGCTAAAAAGGCAACCAAGGCTGCTACATCTTCAATGTTGCCTAGGCGCTTCATAGGGATACGTTTCAGCATTTCATCTTTTACCATATCAGGCAACAAGGCGGTCATGTCCGTTTCAATAAAGCCCGGTGCGACGACATTCACCGTAATATGACGACTACCCATTTCCTGCGCCAATGTTCTGGAAAAACCTGCCACCCCGGCCTTTGCTGCGGTATAGTTGGCTTGACCCGCGTTACCACTCAAGCCCACCACAGAACCTATGCTGATTATTCTACCCCATCTGGCACGAAACATCGGTTTCAGGCAAGCCTTGGTTAAGCGATATACCGCATTTAGGTTTGTCTCTATCACGCGATACCATTCTTCATCATCCATGCGAAGGACTAAATTATCGCAAGTAATGCCCGCATTATTAACCAAAATCGAGGGTGCTTTATTTTGTGAAGACAACGTTGTTATCAAAGATTCTACATTCTCATTGTTAGTGACGTCTAAGAGCACGCCCTCCCCTGGTAGTCGTTGTTCACGAAAACTGTCAGTAACCGCATCTGCCCCCTCGGCCGTGGTCGCACTTCCAAAAACATAAGCCCCCTGTTCTGCGAGTAACTTAGCTACCGCCTTCCCAATACCTCGACTAGCACCACTTACCAAGGCAATCTTACCTTCTAAATTTAAATTCATCACGTTTAAAATCCTCTTCACATGCCTTCTTGCAAATAAGTCGATTGCCAACAAGAAAGCCTGATGCTTAGCCTTGTTGAGCCTTGGCCCAACCAACCTACTTCAGGTTTGTTATTTAAACTTAAGCAGGGCGACATCCAGACTGGCGATATTGTTAACAGAAATGGCCTCCATAGACTTATCAATGCGTCTAATAAGACCACTTAACACTTTTCCAGGACCACATTCAACCACGAAATCAATGCCGCTTTTCTGCATTTTTTGAATGGTTTCAACAAAACGAACCGGGCGATATAGCTGTTCTTTCAATAGATGTCGTATTTGCTCCACCGATTCGTAGACACTGACATCCACATTACTGATTACGGGCAAAGACGGCACCTTAAATGGGGCACGTTGCAAGTACTCTTCAAAGAGACTTGCCGCCTCTGTGAGCAGAGGGCAATGACAAGGCACGCTCACAGGAATCACCGCTGCCAAGCGCGCATTTTTACTAATCGCTAATTGAATAGCATGCTCCACGGCTTTGGTGTGTCCTGCAATCACCACTTGTCCAATCGCATTATAGTTCGCTGGACTCACTTGCTCTAGCGGGGTACTGACTTCTTTGCAAATCGCTTCAATGTCTTTGTTTTCTAAACCAACAATGGCAGCCATTGCCCCCTGACCTAAAGGGACCGTCTCCTGCATCAATTGCCCGCGTTTTTGCACCAGTTTCGCAGCCTCCGTTATCGAAAGAGCGTCTGCTGCAACGAGTGCGGCATATTCACCAAGGCTGTGACCAGCCATCATGCTAATGGGAGGTAACCCCAGTTGTTGTAATAACTTAAACACAGCAACATCCGCAGTTAACATGGCAACTTGAGTATGTTCTGTTTGATTTAATTGCTCTAACGGGCCATTGATCAATAATGTCCACAAATTAAATCCAAGGGTATCTGAAACCCTATCAAAACATTCAATGATTAACGGATAACGGCTGGCTAATTCGCCTAACATACCGATTGACTGTGAACCTTGCCCTGGAAATACAAATGCCATTTGTGACATGTTTGGGACCCCTAATAACAAATAACCATTGCGCCCCAAGTCATCCCTCCACCAAAGGATTCAAGCAGCAGCAAGTCGCCACGTTTAACGCGTGCATTTCGAATTGAAAAATCAAGCGCTAATGGAATAGATGCGGCGGAGGTGTTGCCTTGTTCTTCAAGCGTTACAATCACTTGGGACATGGGGAGTGACAATTTTTTAGCAATGCCTTGAATAATACGAATGTTGGCTTGGTGTGGAATAAGCCAGTTAATGTCTTTTTTTTCCAAATGGCTTAATTGCAGCACTTCATCCACGATGTCGCCCATGAGATTAACTGCCAACTTAAACACTTCGTTTCCACGCATGCCAATAAACGCTTGAGAGGCTTGCGATGTTTCATTGGTAAAGGTTAGTAGTTTTTCACTATCATAAGACGCGTGCAGAACACTACCAAGAATGCCAGGTTTATCACCCGCACTCAAAACCACAGCCCCAGCACCATCCCCAAATAATACACAAGTGGCACGGTCTGACCAGTCAACGGCTTTTGACATGGACTCACTTCCAACCACCAAGACATGTTTTACGGCACCTGTTGCAATGTATTGCTTTGCAATATCCATCGCATAAACAAATCCACTACAAGCCGCGCTAATATCAAATGCAGGAATGGGTCGAGAAATGCCCAAGGCTTCTTGCACATGACAGGCCATGCTTGGGAAAAAATGATCGGGAGTACAAGTAGCCACCAAGATTAAATCAATATCATTGGAATGAAGACCCGATGCGTTTAGCGCATTTTTAGCCGCCTCACCCGCCATAAATGATGTGGTTTCATCCGCTTCTGCAATATACCGACTACGAATTCCTGTTCGAGACACGATCCACTCATCAGACGTATCAAGTTTTTTTTCAAGCATTTTGTTAGACAATTTGGTGCGCGGAAGATAACTTCCTGTGCCACTGATGACTGCCATATTCATAATAACAACCCGTGATTTACAAAATCAGTAATTTGATTACGCACCAAGCCGACCACATTGTTTTTAACTTGTAAAATCGCTTCTTCAATTGCAAATTTAAAAGCAACCTCGGTTGCTCCACCGTGACTTTTTATAACAATGCCATTTAAACCAAGCATGGTAGCACCGTTATACCGTGCTGGATCCATGCGATTTTTAAGATGCGCCAAGCACGGGCGTGCCATCAAGCCAACCATTTTAGTCATCCAATTCTTCTGAAAGGATTCTCTAAGCACTGTTAACATTAATTTAGCCAACCCTTCACTCGCTTTTAAACTCACATTACCTACAAAACCGTCACAAACCACCAAATCAACCTCACCTGAATAGAATTGATCCCCTTCAACATAACCAACGTAATTCAATAAGGCGCATTCGGAAAGCAGATGTGCTGTGCGTTTGACTTGATCATTGCCTTTGATTTCCTCAACCCCTATATTTAATAATGCAATTTTAGGGCGATTTTTTTTGTCTATGGCTTTGACTAACGCTGAACCCATCACCGCAAACTGAAAAAGATGTTCGGCACAGGAATCAACATTCGCGCCTAAATCAATGACGCGGGTGCGGCCTTTATGGGTAGGTAGCTCTGAAATAATTGCGGGCCTATCGATGCCCGGCATGGTTTTGAGCACAAAGCGCGCTGTTGCCATCAATGCGCCAGTATTGCCCGCACTAACGCAGGCCATAGCCTTGCCTTCTTTAACCAAGTTGATAGCCACACGCATCGAAGAGTCTTTTTTATTGCGCAACGCATGGGAAGGCAACTCATCCATTGCGACCACCTCTGAGGCGTGCACAATGGAAAATTGACGACCAATGGAAGAATTCAATGAAATCCCATTTTTTTTCAAATGAGCAGCAACCTGAACTTGATCGCCAACCAACAACAAGGTCAAGTCAGGGTTAGATCGTGCAGCATGCACCGAGGCAGGAATCACGACGCTTAAACCATGATCCCCTCCCATCGCATCAACAGCAATGGTCATGTTGTTCAAGTGAATTACTCTTGTTCTTGTTCGTAAACGTTATCGTTATCAAGAACTTTGCGACCACGGTAATAACCGTCTGGGGTCATGTGGTGACGCCGATGAACTTCACCGGTTATCGCATCAACGGAAAGTGTTGGCATAGTCAGCGCATCATGTGAGCGACGCATATCACGCCTAGAGCGCGACTTCTTATTTTGTTGTACAGCCATTGTGTTACTCCTAAACAATTTGCTTCATTGGCACGGGATTTTACCGATTTTTTATCCATAATCCAAGCCCCTACCAGAGAATTTCATGAAAAATAGCCTGGGAAACATTGAAACTATAGCACATAAACCGGTTACAAAAATCATTCAATATTTGTGACATAGCGGAGTATAGCGTAAAATCACCTTTTTTTATACAAATTGAAATTTTCATATGAATACTCGAGTGATTGTTGGCATGTCTGGTGGCGTTGACTCTTCTGTTGCGGCTTACCTACTAAAACGTGAGGGCTATACGGTAGAAGGCTTGTTCATGAAAAACTGGGAGCAAGATGACAAAGACGACTTTTGTTCAGCCGCATTAGATTTAGCTGATGCCACCCATGTTTGCAACCAATTGGGGATCCCCTTGCATGCGGTCAATTTTTCCACAGAATACTGGGATCGCGTCTTTAGCCATTTTCTCACGGAATATGAGAAAGGTCGCACTCCAAACCCTGACGTACTCTGTAATAAGGAAATTAAATTTAATGCCTTTTTAAACCACGCCATGACCTTGGGAGCTGATTTTATCGCCACGGGACATTATGCCAAAGTTCGTGCTGACAAAGGACTTGGCGCCCTGTATAAATCCAAAGACCGTGAAAAAGATCAAACCTATTTTTTGCATGCCGTGTCCCAAGAAGCTCTGGCAAAAACACTCTTTCCCCTTGGCAATTTATTAAAAAGCGAGGTCAGGAGCTATGCTAAAGAGTTAGGCCTTGTCACCCACGATAAAAAGGATTCCACGGGCATTTGTTTTATTGGAGAGAAGCGTTTTAAAGCCTTTTTAAATGAATATTTACTTGCCATCCCAGGAGATATAAAAACAACGGAAGGCGTCTGTATAGGCAAGCATGATGGGCTGATGTTTTACACGCTTGGTCAACGCCAAGGATTGGGGATAGGCGGTGTAAAACAAGGTCTTGAAGAACCCTGGTACGTGGTTGATAAAGAGATAAAAAGTAATACGCTTGTAGTGGCCCAGGGAAATAATCATCCATCTCTTTTCTCAAATGGCCTGCTTTGTGGCCCCATTCATTGGCTAATTGACGAAGAGGTACCCTTACCATTGACTTGTCATGCAAAAATTCGTTATCGCCAAACAGAGGAAGCATGTATCATTTCACCGCTTAGAGACAACCAACATTGTGTGATGTTTTCAACACCACAACGCGCAGTAACTGAAGGACAATACATTGTTTTTTATGAAAAAAACCGATGCTTGGGCGGGGCAACAATCGAGCAAAGAATTTGATTGTTGCTCCACCAAAACATCGGTTAATCAACATCTTCCCCTACACAGCAGTGAAGAGAAGAACATCAAGCCTACTTGCCTCTATTCATACTGCGAGAATGAACAACCAACTTGGGTCTAGCCACACGTTTAGGCACTGACTTTATAAGGCTTGGACCTTTTATGGTTTTTCTTCCTAAATCAGACATACTTGCAATGGAGCTTGTCTTCATTTTTTTATGCGCCATTGTCGTTGATCGTCTTTTCACAGTTTTAGTCAATTTCTTCACAATGGGAAGAACCGTCGCTTTTTTAACCACTTTCTTAGCAGTGGTCCGAACAGGCGTCTTTTTGTGTTGCTTCACAGCTGGACGAGCCTTCGCTTTTTTAACCACTTTCTTGGCCGTGGTGCGAACAGGCGTCTTTTTGTGTAGCTTCACAGCTGGACGAGCCTTCGCTTTTTTAACCACTTTCTTAGCAGTGGTGCGAACAGACGTCTTTTTCTGTAGCTTCACAGTTGGACGAGCCTTCGCTTTTTTAACCACTTTCTTAGCAGTGGTACGAACAGGCGTCTTTTTGTGTAGCTTCACAGTTGGACGAGCCTTCGCTTTTTTAACCACTTTCTTAGCAGTGGTACGAACAGGCGTCTTTTTGTGTAACTTCACAGTTGAACGAGCCTTCGCTTTTTTAACCACTTTCTTAGCAGTGGTACGAACAGGCGTCTTTTTGTGTAGCTTCACAGTTGGACGAGCCTTTGCTTTTTTAACCACTTTCTTAGCAGTGGTCCGAACAGGTGTCTTTTTCTGTAACTTCACAGCTGGACGAGCCTTCGCTTTTTTAACCACTTTCTTAGCAGTGGTGCGAACAGACGTCTTTTTCTGTAACTTCACAGCTGGACGAGCCTTCGCTTTTTTAACCACTTTCTTAGCAGTGGTACGAACAGGTGTCTTTTTCTGTAACTTCACAGCTGGACGAGCCTTCGCTTTTTTAACCACTTTCTTAGCAGTGGTGCGAACAGGCGTCTTTTTCTGTAACTTCACAGCTGGACGAGCCTTCGCTTTTTTAACCACTTTCTTAGCAGTGGTACGAACAGGCGTCTTTTTGTGTAACTTCACAGCTGGACGAGCCTTCGCTTTTTTAACCACTTTCTTAGCCGTGGTACGAACAGGCGTCTTTTTGTGTAACTTCACAGCTGGACGAGCCTTCGCTTTTTTAACCACTTTCTTAGCAGTGGTACGAACAGGCGTCTTTTGATCCAAGTTAACGGCTGGGCATGATTTCGAAACGGTAACTGTCTTCTTCGTTGTTGAGCGAAGAGTTGGTTTTTTATGCTTCATTAAGGTTGCCATTCCTTTGGCTTTTTTATGAGCCGTTACAACAGGACGACCTTTCGTCTCTTTATGCGCCATTACCGTTGCACGCACGTTGGCTATTTTACGTTTTACAGAGGTGCTTACTTTTGCTTTTCCTTTAAAACTTTTGATGCCTAAAGATGACGCTTTCTTTTTTTGTGTTTTCATCACTAGCTCCTTAGGATGGTACGTTAATTATATATCAAATATTGAGTATTTCCACCAAGTTGCATTATTTTGGTGCTTTTAGGAGAAATTCTTCTGCAAAAAGTGTATAATTTCATAATAAAAATTGTTAAGTTAAAGATGAAAAACAAACGGTTTTATTGTCATTAAAATCAATATGTTATAAACAAATAGGATGATCATGCCAAGTATTAATGCAGCTCCCACTTATCAAGCGTCAATTTCTTTTTCAAAAAATGCAGCAGACAAGGTCGAATCGCTCATAAAAGAGGAAAATAACCCAGCACTTAATTTAAGGGTTTATATCATCGGAGGGGGGTGTTCTGGTTTTCAATACGTGTTCACCTTTGACGAACAGATTAAAGACGATGACACTATTGTTGAACAACAATGCTCCGATGGAAAAAGTTCTGTCAAACTATTGGTTGACTCAGCGAGCATTCAGCTGCTAAATCACTCCGAGATTGATTTTGTTCAAGGTATTCAAGAGCATTTTGTGGTTCGAAATCCCAATGCCAAAACCACCTGTGGTTGTGGATCTTCATTTAGTGTTGGTGATGGCGATGATGATTAATACTCGATTCCGCAGTTTTTAATACCTAACCGGGATCCGTTCCGGCAGAGGAAGCGTTTACGCCGTCTCGAAGCTTATGCAACCAGGCTTCGAGACGGGGCTAGCGCCCTTCCACTCTCTCAGCCCGAACGGCACTGCCATTAATTTAAGAGACCTTGTCATTCCCGCGCAGGCGGGAATCCATCCCCGACTTGGGCTAGGTGCTATAGGGGAAATGGATCCCCGCCTGCGCGGGGATGACAGTCTTTCCTTAACTTAATGGCAGTGAGCCAGAACGGAGCCAGATAAAATGAAAAACTGCGGAACCGAGTTAATAGGACTTGATCACCACTTTAGTCCCTATTCTCATAAAGTTATTGCTCAACCAACGGGCATCGCCTGGTCTAACTCGAATACAGCCATGGCTTGCGTTTCTTCTAGGGACATCTGGTGAGCCGTGTACGGCATAGTATTTACTAAAAAACATGCAATAGGGCATAGGGGCACCACCTTTACCCACAGGATAACGACTAGACCGACAACCAGGGCCACCTTTAGAAATCACAGAATAAGTACCTGTTGGTGTCCTGCAAGAACGACGGATATCCGGACAATAACCACGCCCACCAGAGCCATGCCCACTTCGAATCACATGACCAGAATCATTGATAGCCTTCCATTGCAAGGTTCTTGGGCTGAATACAAAAGCATTAGCCCATGCCTCAACATGCCAAGCCATCAAGCCCATAAAGGGAATAACTAACAAATACCGCCAACGTTGATATGCTTTCTCTTCCATGACATATCCTTTAAAACAGTAAACGCTACCCCTTAAATATAGTATATATTTTACCCATATCAAACATATTTTGAACAAAATTAACCTGTCTTTGCATGGATGCGGTGATGAGGGAAGACACTGCGCGAGGGGTGGATTACTTCTCACTCCAATAATCTTTTCCGGATTTATCGATCAAATACCTAACAAACTCTTCATGTGCTGCAAGCTCTGTCGGATCTGCGAAATAAACAGGGGATTGGCTTTCTAACAACGGATACGAGCCCCCTTTCTGCAAAACAACTTTGGTTTCTGATAGCTCGTCCTCACCAAATAAATTGGCTTGACCACCAGTCATGTTTAAATAGACGAAAGCAAGAATCTCTGCGTCCAATAGTGCGCCGTGTAATTTTCGATTGCTATTTTCAACATGGTAACGCTTGCATAACGCATCAAGATTATTACGTTGACCTGGATGGTGTTCTCTCGCCAAAACCAAGGTATCCAATACGCTGCAGTATTCATCGATTTTCTTTGACCATTGGAGACGTTTTAGTTCCGCGTTTATAAAACCGATATCGAAGGGAGCGTTGTGGATGATTAACTGAGCGCCTTCAATGAAATGCAAAAAATCTTCCACAATATCAGCAAATCGTGGTTTATCCTGTAAAAACCCGCTGCTAATTCCATGCACTTTGAATGCACCAGCATCAACCTCTCGTTCTGGATTTAAATACGTATGGAAATGTTGGCCAGTTAACTTTCTATCGATAAGCTCAATGCAACCTATTTCAATCACACGATGCCCTATTTCAGCACCAATCCCCGTGGTTTCTGTATCAAATGCAATTTGCCGCAATCGTTACTCCTTAAGTAATTCCTCTACCGCTTGGTTTGCAAGCGCATCAACCAAGTCATTTTCAGGATGTCCAGAATGGCCTTTCACCCAATGCCAATCAATTTGATGACGACTGGCCAATGCGTCTAATTGCTGCCAAAGATCGATGTTTTTTATAGGTTTTTTCTTGGCATTGCGCCAACCATTTTTTTTCCAATCGGCTAACCATTCGGTCATGCCTTGCCGCACGTATTGTGAATCGGTATAGAGCGCAACCGTACAGGCACGTTTTAAGGCGGTTAACCCCATAATGGCCGCAGTTAATTCCATCCGATTATTGGTGGTAAGGCTAACCGCGCCTTTAAGCATTTTTTCAATGCCATTGCATCGCAATAAAACGCCCCAACCACCAGGGCCAGGGTTTCCTTTGCAGGCACCATCTGTGTATATTTCAATCGTCATACCAAAAGCCACCTTCCTCGAATCATGGGTCTATACTCATTCTACCTGAAATACTTGTTTTTTCCGATTAAGTTAAGGATGCGTCTGTGTCTTGCACTTTGATGTACAAGAAGGCATCATATCAGATTATATTGATAAATTTATAACTGAAGAAATTTATGAAAGAAATTTCCCAAGCTCATCCCGCCTCGCTTCGCGTGTTTTTTGGCACAGAAATGTGGGAACGGTATGGCTTTTATGTTGTACAAACATTATTAACACTCTATCTTGCACTGCATTTTCATTGGCGAGATAAAAATGTTTATGCCCTGGTCGGCTCTTTCACAGCACTCACCTATGTATCACCCATTATAGGTGGTTGGATTGCTGATCACTTAATTGGCCAGAAACGCGCTATTCTCAGCGGCGCCGCTGTTTTGTTATTAAGCTATATTGGCGTGTCTTTTGTATCCACTGATGAAGGCCTGACTGCAACCCTTGCAGGTATTGCCGTTGGCACTGGTTTGTTGAAACCCAACATTTCTTCTTTGTTAGGAAATGCCTACCCAGTTGGCTCACCAAACCGTGAAAATGGCTTTACCATTTTCTATATGGGAATTACCACAGGAATTATTCTTGGAACGACTATACCAAGTTATTTGAATTACTATTTCGGTTGGTCTATTTCCTTTGTCAGTGCGGCAGTGGGCATGCTTTTAGCCATTGGTGTATTTTCATTTGGGATTTATCGATATCACATTGAAGATTATCATCGTTACGAGTATCAATTAAAAAAAATTCTGATGGCCATCTTACTCATGTTATTACTATGGCGCGCTGCCTTTTATATCCTCAATTACCCAGCACTCGCGAACATCGTATTTATCTCTGCTGTCGTCATGTCTGTCTGCTATTTACTCTATCGTATAAGCTGTGAAAAAGGAGCTCAAGCGCGACAAACCACCGTCATTCTTTTATTATGTATTATTTCAGTGTTCTTTTGGGCCTTCTACTTCCAAATGTTTTTATCTTTCACTCTTTTTATTGCCCGCGTCGTTAAACCGCAACTCTTTAATATTCATTTTCCCCCGCCATATTACGTTGGCATTCAAAGTTTTGGCATGATTTTTTTTGGAATTTTACTCTCGCGATCGCCTAATCAACAAAAACAATCGCAACAAACTGTGCGTATAGGCAATAAATTTGTGTTAGCCATGCTCTTTATGACTGGCGCTTTTGCCATCCTCGTACTTGTTTGCAAATACACAAGCCCCTTAGTCGGCTTATCACCTCTTTTCATCATTCCAGCCTATCTCATGATTTCAATCGCAGAGTTATTGTTATCGCCTGTTGGCTTGGCTGCCATCACCATGCTTGCAAGCCCCAATAAGGTCAGCACCATGATGGGCATTTTCTTTGTATCACTTGGTATCGGTGCCTTTTTAGCTGGTAAGTTAGCCAGCCTTACCGCTGCCATGAATACAGAGATGTCTATTGTTGAAATGAAAGCGCATTATGCCGCTTCCTTTTCACAATTATTGGTAATTTTAGGCTTTGCTACCGCTGTTTGTGTGGTTTTAAATTTATTGATTAAATATTTGATGACCCGAACAGACCACAAATAGTAACCCTTATGAAAACAAATTTTAGCAATTTAGATATCAAAGACGTTGTATTAATATCAAATCGTATCGATATTTGGCAGTTTACTTTGGATGTCCCATTGGCTAACTCTTTACCACTACTCAATGACGAGGAAGAGCAACGAGCGACCCGATATCATTTTCCAGAACACCAACGACGCTTTGCCGCAGCAAGGTCGATGATGCGTCTTATCCTATCCCGCTACACAAACAGTCACCCAGAATCCCTGGTGTTTTCTAATAACCAACAGGGCAAACCTCTGCTTAATCACCCCTCCTCTATACAATTTAATATCAGCCACTCTGGTGATCGAGCCCTGTTAGCTATCGGCAAAGAGCATGAGTTGGGTATTGATTTGGAGAATTTTTCAGAACGTCCCTATGAAGGAATTGCAGAGCACCTCTTCTCCCCTAATGAAATTAAAACCTTGCACCAAGTTACTAATCCCTTAAAACCATTGGTTTTTTTTCATATTTGGTCGCAAAAAGAAGCCTTTATCAAGGCATGTGGGCTGGGGTTAGCCTACCCGACCCAAACATTTGACGTGTCTCCTAGGCTTTTTGAAAACCAATTGATTTATGATCCCGTGCATAATAAAACATGGATGATGCGCCCGTTCATGCCACAAGTTGCTTGCAATGCTGCATTGTGCCACCACTCAATGATTGATGACATTCATTATGTGAAATTGGACAAGCATGAAATAATTGAGCTCTTGCATAACCCCACGAATTGATTAGACTTCTTACTTTTTGGCAAGGATGTCGATGAAGTTCGAACAGATCTAAAGACGAATCTCAAGAGGGATTTCGCAGACTCAAAGGAATTAAACGTACAACATTTGATGTGATGGTAAGCATCTTGAGTGGGGCAGATGCCCTATTAAAATCCCAGGGAGGCAAGCCGAATAAATTAGCTATTGAAGATAGACTGCTCATGGCGCTGGAGTATTTGCGCGAATATAGAACATATTTTCATATTTCACGTAGTTATGGGATCAGTGAAACTTGGGAATTAAGTATCAGTAAAGTATAATGCTCAAATAATGTATAATCCTATATTGGAAGCCTCTTATGAGATATATCCATGAAAAAATACAATATTGCTCTTCTCCCCGTTAATAATAATGGAGACTTTACTGAATTAGCACAAAAACTCTCAATGTTGAATCCAGTTTATCATTTAGGCGATAAGTCCTTACCCCATGTTACATTGTGCCAATTTTATCTAGATGAAAAAAATGTTGATGCAACCTGGGAAGAGCTATGTGCCGCTTTAAGTGACCATGAGTTAGAATTAGAATTCAAAGATTTTAGTTTTCTTACCTTTGATTATAAAATGTTTTGGATTGCCTTGTTACCGACTGATGTGTCTGAATTACATAAAATGCAGGCAAAGGCAGCTGCTGTATTAAAGCTTGCAAGCAAAAAACCTTATGATCCGCACCTTACTCTAATCAGTACTCATGACAACAGTTACAAAAGTAAAGCCGCACCATTATCTGAGAAATATAAACCTATTAGGGATTCATTTTTTTTGGCTTTGGGCGAGTGTGATGAACTAGGACAGTTTGTTAGTGTTATTCATACAAAAGAATTCACTGAAGGCCTAAGATTAAGGGATTAAGATCCAGCCCCCACTAACCTGAGTTTTTGGTGACTTATCGGTTTTTTTTGTAATTTAGCATAATTAATACCGGCTAATATTCCAATATAGCAGGCCTGCAGCGGAGGGAAGTTTTTAATTATATTATTTGATGACATTAATTGATCGGGTGATCGTGTCATTTGATTTTTGTTAATTTTATCCACGAACACCACATCTCTAAAACGATCGAGCCCACGAATGGTATAGGAATTAGATGGGTTTTCTGCAAAGCAAGAAAAATAATTTGTGAGACTGCCAGCATTTCCTGCAGAGCGATCGCTGTAAACACCATAGTAGTAACCAATATAAGAAGCATGCCTTGAAGAAAAGCTATTTAGCAAAGCTTCCTCTTTGATGAGTGCATCAAATTTTATCGGGAGAGGCGTATTAATGCCTCGCGTATGCACTATAATTGTTTGTTTTTCTATGTCTATATGTTCAATACGAGACAAACATTTGTTATCAAAAAAGTGCTTGTAGAGAATGCTTTTATAGCGATTAAATAGTACTACAACGTATTTTAAAATCATACAACCTATCCCTTGGTTCCCTTTCCTATTGAGCTACCCTGCATTTATAGTCATTAAAATGATATACATTATCTAGTGAAAATGGATTAAAATCCGTCTTGAAATCAAACACCTCAATACCCTCATTAGCTTTAACTTTATCAATCAAGTACCAAATCACTGGTAAAAGCACTATTTCACACACTATTTTCTTGCTGTAAGCAGCGATTAATAATTTTACAAAGGCTTCAGTAGGTATGGTTCCTACAAAAGCTAATGTGATAAAACATACAATATCGACTGTAATTGCTGCGGTGCTGGAGAATAATATTCGTTTAGGAAGCGCATTGCCATGATTTTTTATTTTCATGTTAGACATAATGTATGCACTTAGAAAGAAGGAAATCATAAAGCTAATTAATGATGCACAAGTAATCCTTATGCTTTGCATTAAAATTGCATCGAATTCATTTTGTAAATCCCAATAGGGTGATGCAGGAACAATACTGACTAAATACATAAAGAGCACAAACAAGATATTCAATAAAAACCCTGACCATGCAGCTTGCCTTGCATTTTTGTACCCATAAATTTCAACAATGAGCGTTCCAGCTAAGCTGGTAAATGGAAATATCATAAAACCACCAGTTAAAGTTAAGCCAAATATAGAGACTAACTTTACTGCGGCTATGCATGAAATTAACCATGTCGCTGAAAAGAAGGTGAAAAACAAGTATTGGTACTTAAAATGAAAGGTAGATTCTATTGAAGATGTATTGGAAATATTATTCTCAAGCATGGTAATTATTACTCTACTTTAATGGCTTATTGAGCATTCATTGAATCCATTTTTCTTTTATGGAGTACTGTAAACACAACAACACCAATGATCTCATGTTTTTTCGCATCATAGAAAAGAGTTTCTGATCCTGTAACGATAGGTTGTAATTGCCTTTTGGGAGGATCAATAATAAGTTCTCGCAAAGATAATGCGCTTTCTTGCCTCATCTTAATTAAAATAATATCACTATCCCTAGGCGCTTCATCTGGGTTAACAATAAATAATGTACCTAGTGGGAATTGAGGTTGCATAGAAGGCCTACTTTCAATCGCAAAGGTAGATGCACTAATATAATTTTGCTCACCCACAACGGGATACCAATCATTCCATTCATTTAAATTAATACTTTGAATTGATTCACTTGCCTCTATTATCTGCCATCCTAAGATAGGGATAACTCTGGGTTTGCTATTAATCATGGAGTTAATTGATCGCTGATCGTTATCAGCAAGTAGTGCATCTATACTAACCTTGAAATAATCAGCAAGCGCTTTCAGAGTTGAAATTCTTGGGTCTTCCGTTTCGCCTGAGATGATCCGGCGAATTGTTAATACTGAAGTATTGAGTGCTCGAGCAATTTCAATTTCAGGTACCCTAGAGCTTTCAATTAATGCTTTTAAATTCTTAGCAATACTTTTGATTTGTGCGGGCTCTACAGTAACTTCTTTTGAGTTATTCATATGATAGCTTGCAGTTAAAACCTTAGTTTACAACTAATTAAAGTAAGTACCAAATTAATTATCATATCAATACATAATGAATCAAAAACACAATTTAAATATCTTTAAATATATTAATAATTTCAAACTTGATATTATTGTTGATAATTGATAACATATTTTAATGCATTGATTTTGCAAATCTAATAGCAATAGACCATAGGAATAGGCTTATCAGACTAGATATGTCTTGTAGTAAGGAGCAACAAGCTAATGGAACAAGAGTCAAAGACGCTCATTTATAAAGGAATGATTCAGTATATTCTTGGATCAACAAATTACACATTAAATCATATTGCACAATTTTCTCATTTGTCACTCGATAGTATTCGTGCAATTTATTACCACGACCTTTTACAGATAAGCCTCAACGCTGAAATACAACTTTTAAAGTTGTACCAGATTGTGCTTGAAATTAATTCGAATCAAAAAATTGCTTAATTGCTAAATATAATTTTCATAAATAACGAGGGAAGTTTTGATTATGAAATGGGTGAACTTAAAAAAATATTGCGAAAATACCGGTGACACTACCAATGCTGTGCATTGTAAAAGAAAGCGTGGCAAGTGGCTTGATGACTTGCATTGCAATGCTTGGTCCAGATGGTAATTTATGGGTTAATATAGTGGAGGTCTCAGCAATCCCCTCATTTTTGCTCACCGAAAAAATCGGTCCAAAACCCTTGTTGCTGGAGTAACCTCTCAAAATTCTGCATCAGATTTTCTTGCTCTTCCTGAATAAATCGAAAGAAGAATCTGTAATAAAATTGGCCTTGTCGAAACAAAGAATGTGTTCTGGTTTTACCCGTATTTACTTTAAGTTTTTTATCAGCTTTTTATTTCTGGGTGAATATGAACACCAGATTCCTTAAATAGTCTAAAATCATGCCGCTTACCATTGGTGAAATTTGTGCAAATAACTAACTTTTTCTTCTTATCCACGATAATTTGTGTCTTTAACGTATGCCTCTTCTTTTTGCCGGAATAAAAATACCTTTGTTTTTTTAGGTCGCTCAATTGGGGTTTCAGTTGCATCAATGAGTACAACTTCATATTCAACATCACTTTTTAGTAATGCTTTACGCCCAAGTCTAATCAATTCGTGGGGTTATGCAAGAGCTCTAATGAGCCTTATATACCCATTCTACCTGAAAAAACCAGTATCTTCAGGTAGAATGAGTACACGCATCAAACTAAAAAATCTCTATGCTTACTTTCTCACCTTCACATCTAAGAATACTCCATGCTCTTGAGGATGGCTCTTACCAAAGTGGAACAACGCTGGGTAACTTATTATCTATTTCAAGAACTGCCGTCTGGAAACAGATAAAACACTTAATTGAAATAGGTGTGCCCATTCAGCGTCATCTCAAGAGAGGCTACAAACTGTCGGCCCCACTTATCTTATTAAATGAAGACAAGATTCGACAGCATTTACAGCGCCATGGTGTCAATCTGCCACTCGATTTTTATCTTTTTTCATCCATAGACTCTACAAACAAATTCTTAAAAACAGGCCCCTCCTCCAACATCATTCGTGTTGCTGCAGCAGAATTACAAACAGCAGGCCGTGGGCGTTTCGGTAGAGAATGGTATTCACCCTTTGGTGAAAACATTTACTGCTCTATTCGCTGGCATTTTAATGGTGATCTGTCTAGATTATCTGGTTTAAGTTTAGTCGTTAGTTTGAGTATTATGGCGACCCTTGAAGAAATGGGCCTTCATGAAAATATCCATATCAAATGGCCCAATGATATCCTTTGGAAGGATGAAAAACTTTGCGGTAATTTAATTGAAGTCATCGCTGAAAGTAACCACGCCGCAGATGTTATTATAGGCGTCGGCATCAATGTGAATTCAAACAAGAACCATCATAAAGACGCCCTACTCGATAGACCATGGTGTTCATTGCACGAAATAACAGGCAAACTCTTCGATAGAAACAGGATCATTGCTCATTTACTCGTTCACTTAAATCATTTTTTAATGGAATTCGTGCAAAATGGATTCTCCCCATTTATCTCAAAATGGCAGCTCGTTGATTATCTAAAAGACCAAATGATTACTGTGTCACAACCTTTGGGGTTATTACGAGGTAAAGCTAACGGCGTGAATGAAGTTGGGCAACTGATATTAATTGATGAGCAAGGAATCAAGCATTATTTATCATCCGGGGATACTTCTTTACAGATTTGACGCTGATTTAAAGAAATAGTTTTCAAAAAACTATTTCTCAAACCATGCCTAGAACCGGCAGAAATTATACTTCTGCGTGTTCTTCCAACGCTTCTGAATCTGTGCCTTCTTTTTCTTGCTGAATACGCAAGTAAATTTCTTCGCGATGAACAGAAACATCTTTAGGAGCATTAATTCCTAAACGAACTTGATTACCTTTGACGCCCAAGACAGTGATATTAACATCATCACCAATAATTAATGTTTCACCAATACGCCGAGTCAAAATCAACATGAATAAATCTCCCTAACCTATAGCAATCATGCCCTTTTCAATAGAAATACATCTATACTGTGCTTTATGACTGCAAAAATGCTTAAATAAAATACAATAAGACTGCCAGATATTGATTGTACAGAAGGTTCCTTAACATAATATTAAGAAAACAATTTAACTGACAACGTTAGCTTGCTCTTCCAGCTTTCAATACAAGCGCCAAACCGATCAATGGCAGGTAGGCAACAATTAAACCATTAAAACCGCTTATAAAGTCATTACTCACCAGTAAAGCCATTGGAAACAACCAACACAGATTTATCAGTGAAACGCCAAGAGTAACCCACAGATGCTTCCCCAAATGCTTTGCTAAGTTTTGGTAGGCATGGCTTCTGTGCGCCTCGTATACCTTACATCCTCGACACAACCGATACAAGAGAGTAACGGTGGCATCGACAATAAAAACACCCAATAATATGAGCCAGCACCAAAATAGCTCGGGTTTAACGATGGCCGCCTGAATGGAAAATAGGCCAAGAATAAGCCCCAGAAAACCACTGCCTGCATCACCCATAAAAATCCGAGCCGGTGGAAAATTCCACCATAAAAAGCCTGCAACAGCAAAAGCCAATGCCAACGGCAAGCCCAACAACGCTGATTCACCATTCAACCAATAGATAATGCTAATGCCAATGCAGACAGTGAACGCCTCCAATCCCGAAAGCCCATCTATCCCATCCATAAAATTATAAAGATTCAGTAACCAAACCAAATACAAGACTGCCAATACATTCAAACCCAGGCCAGCAGACAAAACTCCACCCAAAAACGGGATCGCAGGCATCCCACCTAAACAATACAATGCAAAGAGGCTAGCCATAAAATGGCACAGAAGACGAACACGGGCTGCGACATGGCCTTTATCATCTAGAAAGCCTAATAATGCCACTAATGTGCCCGAACAAAACAAAGCAATGCCCACAGGATATACTTCGAAATCCAGCAAAGCCAAAAATGGAATCGATACAAAAAACACGACAATAAATGCCAACCCACCGCCTCTGGGGGTTGGTAAGGCGTGCGAACTACGGTGATTTGGAATATCCATCAGATTTTTAGCTAAGGCATATCGACGCAAACCCCAGGTTAACAGTAGCGATAATACAGTCATTGTTGTTAATAAATAAATCATCATACCCCTTCATCCCTGAGTGACCCAGCTCTTTTCTCAGGCCGGCTGCAATTCGCTCTTCAATGCTACTTGCAAGGCATGACAGACCGTTTGCTGTTGTTCTAATGTCAAATACGGATGCATCGGGATGCTCATAACACTTTTTGCAGCATGCTCGGTGACGGGGAAGCTAGGCAAATCAGGATATAGACGCTTCAGTATCGGTTGTTCGTGCAAACCAAGTGGATAGTGGACAGCAGTTGG
>Ga0214923_10001078_pt1 | contig 39643 bp, 25 predicted proteins | sample LL1510_MetaG_FD_177993 | JGI IMG/M metagenome (GOLD analysis project Ga0214923, IMG submission 177993) | Freshwater microbial communities from Lake Lanier, Atlanta, Georgia, United States - LL-1510 | ecosystem: Environmental > Aquatic > Freshwater > Lake | place: USA: Georgia | collected...
AGGATGTAAACTTTTTTTTATTGAATGTAATAATTCTTCATCATCTCCACATAAATCTAATCCAAATAACAATCTAAAAAAATCTAATAAACACGTTTCATCTTTAAAATTCCAATTATATTTATTAATAGTAACATCTACATTAAAACCATTTTTTTCTATTAATTGCGAATCTTTTTCTGTAAAAAATAACCCCCTATGACCATTACTATTATATGTATCCACAAATTCATTTAACCATCTAGCTTGTGAAGAATTACAAATAACATCACCTATTACTAACATTCCTCCTGATGTTAAAATTCTATAAAATTCACTATATAAAATATCTCTTTCATGAATATTTAAATGATGTAAACTTGCAAGACAAATTATTTTATTAATAGAATTTGATTGTAATGGTATTTTATCATATGTAAATTCTTGAATAGAATCTACTATAAAATCTTTCTGCATATCAAAAGCCAAATATGTTATATTTAATTCAGGATTTATATATTTATCAATCGGTATTCCTCCGGCAAAAACATTTAACAAAATATCACCCTTTTTAAGTTGAAGATGATTTATTGCAGTCATAAATTCTTCATATAGTACATCATTATATAATTCAACAGCATTTGAATAAGAATGAGCTCTATTTGTAAATGATTTTATATAATCCATAAATACTAATATGCTTAATATACTTATATAATATTCAACAATTTTATTAATTTATTATATTTCAAGTTTTGAGTACTATGTTTTAAAAATGTAACATGTATAAAAAATGATTTAATTTCATCCAATTTTAAATGTGTATTTGTATTAAGTGTTGTAGAAAAAATTAATTCATCATCTATCATTATTTTTACAGGTAAAGTGTTTGATATAGTTTTGTCCATTATATATAATGATAAAATTCGTTGATCACTTTTAAAACTTGATTTGTATTTATTCATATTATGTATAATATCACTAAACATATTTATATATGACCTCTTATAAGCTATGATAAATCCACTATTTAAGTAACAAAATGGTTTTTTAAAATTTTCTTCAAAAAATTGTTTAACTGAACTACAATGATGGGAAAACTTGGATTCACTACTAATAATTATATCTCTATTTGTATTTATAAATCTGTTTTTAATATCTTGTGGTTTATATAATTTTTTATTAAATAACATATCATGACCATCTATTATACAAACAATATCATCTATTGTAATATGATTTTGATTTTTAATATATTCATAAGTTTTATAAATTTTTGATAAATTCTTTAATTCATTATCATAAGTATCTATTATATGCAATGTTTCAGGATATAATGTTTTTTGTAAATTAATTGTTTTCTCAATTGAATTTTTATCAACCAATGTTATAAAATATATATTCATTATACATCTATTTCTAAATATTATATATAATTATTATTCTTTATTATTTAAAAATGAAACCTCACGCCTTTGTGCAAAATTACAAATAAAATTATATAATTTATGCTTTAAAAATAAGTATTTTATATAATTTTATTTAAATTTGCGCACAAGCTCGTTCTAAAGTAATTTAGGATAATGTATAAATTAAATAAGCTATAATAACAATAATCACAATTATAATAATAATACTACCACTTCCTGTAACATTATCACTTTTTTCTGCATTACTATTAGTAAAATGTTCCTGGCTTGTCCAGGCCCGAACGGAGTCGGGATCCTTTACTTCCGATTCTGTAACAGGTTTCTGTTCAATATCAACAGCGTCATCTATTAATCCTTGTCTACAGAAATTCTTGTTGACTTTTTTCTTTTCTAAATCAATTCCTGCAAAATGATAATAATCTTCTAATGATCTTACGTTTCCCAAACCATATTTATATCCATGTAAATTAGGATTATTTTTACTTAAACCAATTAATTCTTTTACTTTTCTAAAAGCTTCCGCATCTGTGTAATTCTTATCAGTCCAAATCTTTGGTTTATTTTCACGAGTATATTCGTGAAATGCTATATTTTCATTTGGTGTAAAAATATCATAACCAGCCGTCCATATTCTTATTGAATGTAATATTTCTTCACCTACAAATAAATAATCTAATGTAGGATCAAATGGTACATCCTTTAACAATGATCCTTCACAAAATAAAAATCCACCTGCAACATAAGGTGAAGGATGCATTTCATCCGTTTCTATGGTTTCTGCACCTAAAAAACTTATCATCCCTGAATCATTAAAAAAAGATTTACAAATTCTAGTTACACCATTCACTTTTGGTATACCCACTTGTGATTCTGGTTCCCATGCAGCTGGATAATGCGATAATACAGGTTTTTGTGACATACCAGATTCCTTGAGTTTTTTCATCATATTTATACATTTCTTATCCCATCCAGGAACTAATTTTGTATGCGAATCTATTTGAAAAAAATAAGTTTGGTTATCATAAAGAGTACTACATAAATATCTTGCCCATGTTGGACCTTTCGCCTCATAATGTTTTAATCTCATCATTTTAATATTATTTTTATACTTTTCTTCAGGTAATATACATTCTATATCTTTTGAATCTTCTGACATATCATTCTGTTGACAAATACCTACGAAAATATTCTCTGGCCTTTCGGCATTCCCAAATAAATATTGTAAAGTTGTTGGACATTCATCATCTCTATAACTCGCAACACTCACAAAAATGGTATCACCCATCTGGTAATTTATTACTATTACATATAATCAATAAATTTATAATTTTAATTTTATTGATTTTATAGTCATTTATTCTCTATTTCTGTATTTATTTTAATGTATAACTAGTGACAATATCTTTAAAAATATAACTTTCTTTAAATGTTTTTATAGGATTATAATTATATTCATTATCATCTGTACATATTACTTCTGCTGTATTATACTTAGCTAACACGTCAACAAATTGTAATGTACCCATTGCACTTGCCGCATTTATTTTATCAACTTCATTTAAAATATTTATAATTGCTGATATAACAGCATTTTCATTTAAACTACTATATAAATCTTTATCCATAATATCTTTAAATGTTTTATATTCTTTTGTAATCACTAAACTATTTACTTTATCACCATAATATTCTATTCTTTTTATTAAATTTTTACAATGATTTATAAATATAGAATCCTTTTTTAATGAATTTTTATTATAATGATTCAATTCATATCTTAAATTATTAATATCTATATATGGAACTGGAGGTGGATTATTAGCTGTTTTTTCTAAATTTAATACACAAAATACACCAATCACAAGATTTAAACAAGGATAACTTTTTCCATTTCCTAAACATGTATTTGAAAGTGTTAATTCATTTGCAATTGTATTAAATATAAGACTACTTCTTATTTTACCATCTTCGGTCCTGGATACAAAACATGAATCATCTGTACAATAACTTTTTAAACATGATTCTATAAATTCAGGTGAAACATCAATACTACTTTTATTTTTTTCAAATAATATCTGTTTAATTAAATTTCTTATATCTGTTAATGAATTATTAATCATGACACCTTCATTCTTTCTTATTTTACAAATATCTCTTCCATAATTTAATTTACATGTTTTTTCATTAAAAATAATAGGAAGTGTTTTTATAATATGACGAATTTCTTGAAGATATTCTTGTTTAAATAATTTTATAATATCTATTATATTTGTTAAAATTTTTTCAGAATTTGATGAAACAATAAATTTATCCTTTTTTATAACTAATGGTTTAACATTTTTTTCAAAAAATGTAACTAATTTTTTCGTTATTTCATCTACTTTTATTTTTGATTTATTATCAACCAACTCTCTTAATTTAAATGATGTACTGTCAGGATTAGAAAATATAATTTTTTTAAAATCATCAGGATATAATTTTTCCATCAATACACTTAGTATTTTTGTTGTCGTAAATGCTTTTTTACTTTCATTAGGATTGACATTAATATAATTTTTGTATATAGTATCAAATACATCAATAACATTTAAAAGAATATTTAATCCATTGTTAAATTTAACATCACCTAAACTCATATATTTTTCAAGTAATATTGAATCAATATCAGGCCCAGATTGTTTAAAATTAACATTTGTTGAAAGTAATTGATTCACAATATTTAATTGTAAATTATTATACTCAACAACATTAAAAGAATATTCTTTAACATCCTCTACTTTTTTTATTTGTTCATTTTCATTAAAATTATATAAATCATCTTTTGATTTTATATACAATTCACAACCTTTGGATATTTCATTTTTATTCTCAATTTCTCTATTATTTGCATAGAATGGTTCATTTTTATCAATATCACTTTTTATATTTAAAAATTTCGAAATTACATTATCATCATCACAATCAAATGCATTTTCAACACCAGCAAAATCACCTACAATTAAATTAACAGTTCTACTACCACTTTTTAAATTAATAAAAATTAATGTATGACTTCTTGAACTATTAGGATTATTTGTTGTTGCTTTTACAAAACGATCTCTATCTATGAAATGTATAATCACTTCACCTAATGCTGAATTTTTAGGAAATACAGTTGTATTTGTCGTATCATCAAAATTCCAATCTGATTTATCTCCTTCACTTTTAAATAATAAATTAACTCTATCATAATGATTATTACTATGTGTATAATCTTTATCCAATACAAATTTAGAATTTAAATATGTGAAATTTAATGTCTCTTGTTTTTGAGGATTTTTTACAGTAACAAGTGTATTACTTTGATAAAATTCATATGTTTTTAATTCGATATTAATAAAACCCTTATTACCCATAATATTACAAAGATTTACTAAAACACCATCTTCTTTTTTTTTATTAAAATAAATAAGTGATGATGTTTTTCCAGCCCCACTCGCACCATATCCTATAATAAATACAGGTTTTAAATTTTTTAAAGAATCAATAACTTCAGGAATATTCTTTGCTATATCTTTATTATCATATTGTTGATTAAACACTTTTGTAAATGGCCCTAATGCATATATATGATCATACTTTTTAACTGTTAAATTACCATTTACATTAATAAATTCATTTGTTTTATCATTTTTAACAACTTCAATATCACCATTATCATTTATTTTGTAATAAGCATCATTATCATCATTATAATTTACCAACATCATTCTATCATCATTTTCTGTATATACTCCAAATCTCTTATTATAATCAGAATTTTCATTATTACGTATTTTAACATAGGTTAATACATTATTTTTAATTTTTTCTCTTATCACTTTATTTAAGACATCCCTTAATTTATTAATATTTAAAGAACTTTCCAAAATAGTTACAAGTTGATGAAATGCCTTTATAAAATACAAATAATCAATAATATAAATTTGCATTGTATCTTTTATTTTTTCAACTGATGCATCTTCTTTATTCGGATTTAACATAACATCATTTAATACATTCATTAAACGTTTTACATAAATATATTTGTAATTTGATTTAGAATTTAAATAAATTTTATAATTTGTAGTATCATTATTAATTTCATTATCATAGGATTTTAAAAAATCTGTAATACGTACATCTACATTACTTAAATTAATATAAAAAAACTTGTACATGAAAATAAAAACATCTTTTGTATTTAACTCATCATTATCCTTTTCAACAATTTTAATTTCATTAATGATAGATTCTAATTCGCTAAAACTTAATGTTGTTAATTTTACAATTGTAGGTGTCAACATTAAATAATGAATTGTATCAATGTATACATTAATTAATTCATCACGTAATTTTTTATCATCATAACTTTCTAATATTTTATTATCACTCTCATATTCTCTTATTTTATTAAGATCATTTATCGCCTTTAAACTACCATCATGAATAATTTTAATATTTTCATCTTTTGTACCTAAAAATTGAACACTTGTTTTAATTTTAATGTTTTTAGATACTTCAGTAACACTTATCTTAGTCTTACCAACCATTATTATATTATAATAAATAAAATTAATATTGATATTAGTTTTATTTATTTTACACAAAATTATTACAAAATATTATGAGCTTCTATTAAATAACTTAATTTATCTTTAAATGATAATTTATCATCTACATCTACTAACTTATTATCTATTTGTTTTTGTAAATCTTTATCTTTATTACGCACAACTTCCATAAGATCTTTATTTAATCCACCAAAGGTCGGCTCACCCTTTTCCTCAACTTCACCTATCACTTTTTTCTTTTTTATTTCTTGTTCACTAGGTTTTTTCTCATCCTTTTTAACTTCCGTTTCAGGTTTAACTTCAGGTTTAACTTCAGGTTTAACTTCAGGTTTAACTTCAGGTTTAACTTCAGGTTTAACTTCAGGTTTAACTTCAGGTTTAACTTCAGGTTTAACTTCAGGTTTAACTTCAGGTTCAGTTTCTGGTTTTTCTGTCTGTTTCTTTAATCTATCTAATTCATCCAGAATAGATTTTTCTTTCATTTTTTCATTTTCCAATTGTTTTTTTAGTTCCTGTTCTTTATTTTTTTGTATATCTAATTGTTTTTGTAATTCTTTTTCTTTATCATTATATTGTTTTTTTAATAAAGCAAGTTCAGCATCATTATGTTCTCTAGATGCGTCTAATTCAGCTTCTATTTTTTCTGTTAAATCAGCTAATTGAGAATTTAATACATTTACTTTATTTTTTTCATCATTTTTTTCTTTTTCAGCTTGTTCTTTAGCTAATGTTAATTTTTGAATAATATCATTTTGTTTTGACAATTCATCATTTTTTTCTTTTTCAGCTTGTTCTTTAGCTAATGTTAATTTTTGAATAATATCATTATGTTTTGATAATTCATCATTGTAATTTGCTTTTAATTTTTGCAACTCTTCAATTAAAGATGTACAATCCTTTTTTTTCTTTTTATTTTTATCAATAGTATCTTGTATTTTTTGAATATCTGTTTTAGTATTTTCAAACCATATATTCATTTGTTCATTATATTGTTTTACTTTATCTTCAACTTCCTTTGTATTAATAACTTCATTACATGTTTTTGTTTTGAAATCATGTGCATCATCAATTATAATATTAATGTTTTTTTCTTTTCCATTAAATTTACTTAATTGGTTTTCATTTGATGATATTTTTTTATCTTTATTAATATACCCAACGACTTTTTTTTTATCACTTGTTAAAAAAACTCCCACTAATTTATCTTTTGTTTGAGTTAAATACAATGAAACATCTGGAATTTTATTCATAGATGATAATTCTTCCTCTGTAATGTTATACTCACTATCTTTTGAATATTCAAATGAATCCATATCAGATGAATTATCAGTTGTATCAATTGTAGACATTACTTGATATTATATAATAAAAAAAAATAAATTAAATTTGTCATTATTGAAGTAATTTCCCAATAATTTTTCCATCCATATCCTTTAATATTTTATATTTTGTTTTTATCATAACTGGTTTCTTTATTTCGACTTTTTGTTTTTCTAGTTCTTCTGACATTTTTTCTTCAACAGATGGATGTTCAGTAGTCTTTTCTTCTTCAGAAGGTTCTATTGCTTCTGTTGGCTCTGTTATCTCCGTTGTCTTTTCTTCAGAAGGTTCTGTTGGTTCTGTTGGTTCTGTTATCTCCGTCGTCTTTTCAGAAAGTTTTGTTGGCTCAGAAGGTTCTGTTGGTTCTGTTATTTCCGTTGTCTTTTCTTCAGAAGGTTCTGTTGGCTCTGTTATCTCCGTCGTCTTTTCTTCAGAAGGTTCTGTTGGTTCTGTTAGTTCCGTTGTCTCTGTAATTTTTTCTTCGATAGGTTTTGTCTCAATTTTGACAGGTTCTACTATTTTTTCTTCGATAGGTTTTGTCTCAATTTTGACAGGTTCTACAATTTTTTCTTTAATAGGTTTTGTCTCAATTTTAACAGGTTCAGTTTTAATTTTAATAGGTTCAACTGGTTCAGTTTTAATTTTTATGGGTTCAACTGGTTCAGTTTTAATTTTAATGGGTTCAACTGGTTCAGTTTTTATTTTAATGGGTTCTACTTTTTCTGTTGTAATTTTGATGGGTTCTACTTTTTCTGTTGTAATTTTGATGGGTTCGACTGGTTCTGTTTTAATTTTAACGGGTTCAATTGGTTCTGTTTTTATTTTAATGGGTTCAATTGGTTCAGTTGTAATTTTTAATGGTGTAATTGGTTCTGTTGTGAGTTTAATGGGCTCTACTGGTTCAGTTGTAATTTTTAATGGTGCAATCGGTTCTGTTGTAAGTTTAATTGGTGCAATAGGTTCTGTTGTAAGTTTAATTGCTGCAATAGGTTCTGTTGTAATTTTAATTGGTTCAATAGGTAAAATATGTTCATTTATATCAATTGTAATTGGTTCAACTTTAATTGGTTCCATTTTTAATGTTTCAACTTTAATTGGTTCAATTTCAACTTTGATAGATTCAGATATATTCGTATTTATTTTTTTTTCTGAATCACTGTCTTCACTTATTTTATCAGTTGTATTGTCAGTTGTATTGTCAGTTGTATTGTCAGTTGTATTATCAGTTGTATTATCAGTTGTATTGTCAGTTGTATTGTCAGTTGTATTATCACTTGTATTATCAGTTGTATTATCACTGTTATCAGTATTATCAGTTATGTTATTAGTTGGTTCAGTTGATTCTTTTTTAATAGGTGATGATTTTTTAGGAAATAATGGCATTTTTTTATTTGAAGGAAGACGGATTACTTTTGTTTTAGGAATTCGTGTTAATTTATAAATGGTTGTATGTTTTATTTTGTAATGACTTATTAATAATAGAATATGAATATGATGTTTTTTATCCAATTTTTTGTGAACAGGAATAAAACTTTTATCATGGTGATTGTATAAAATATCAATATTATTATTTGGTTGTAAATAATGATTAATATAAGATTCTAATTTATTTTGCATTAAAGCATCGATGGTCGTACTATTTAAATCATTTATATTTAATGTATTTAATGGATCTTGGATTTTTAAAAAATCATCTTTATCTTTTAAAGGATTGTTTAATTTATAATATTTTCCATGTTTATCAATATATCCTTCAATTAAATTTGTCTTTTTATTTTTATGAAAGGCTCTAATCATAGAATTTTTGTAAGTACTAGGAATAGGTTCTATATGAGAAAATGGATAAACATCAGAATAATGTTTACAAATTTTATCATAAACAAACTTATTTTTTTTATTAGGATAGTCTGTACTAAATTCTGTATCAGTTGACATTGTAATTATTATATGTAGATAATAAAAAAGTAATTAATTAAACAAAAAAAATCATTTAAATTATTCTGAATTTGTTCAGGTATAACTTAAATGATTAAAATAATAAAAATATGATCCTGTCGTATGCAGGCCCAAACTAAGTTAGGGGAAGTATTAAATAAGTTTGTTTAAATTTTCTAAATCAATTTTCCATAATTGTTTATCTGTTTTGGATTTATAATATTCTAATTCACTATTTTTTTTATCATGTGCATTAGTTAACTCCTTTATTTTTTCAGATGTAAATGATATGACAGGTAAATGAATAAGATAATCATATTCACCAGTTGATTTATCAGATGCAATTATTTTATGATAGTTTCTTTTATCAAGTAAATTAATAGTATATTCTTTTGATTTTTTATTAATATCTAAAGTACCATCAATATATTCTTCAATAAATCTTATTTTTGATTTGAGAACTTTTAATTCTTCACTTAATTTTTGAATAATATAAATTCTTCTTTTTTCATAAAAAGTTAATCGAATAGTATAATATTCTTTTATAATATCCAATGCTGTATTATATTTAGTCAATATTAAATTAGGATTAAATAAATACATGTTATTGATACTGAATGTCTTGATTAATTTTAATTCCTTTTCCAAAGTTTCATTTTTAATTAATGTTTCCAAATCTTTTGCATTTTTAAACTCAACTATAAAATGAATTCCTGTATTTTCATCTTTTGTCATATTTTGCACATCTTTTAAATAGAATTTCTTTTTAACTGTATTTTTAGATGATTCTATAAATGTCTCTAAAAATTCTTTATATTGTGTAACCCAACTACCTACTGGAAGTTCTGTTATTACAATTTTTGTATCGCTTATTTTTGACCATGTACCTTTTGTCATATAACTTCCACCAGACAAATCAATGACTTTTCCACTAAACCCTTTATAATAAGGAATCAAATTGTATGTTTCTTCATTAGATAATAAATGTATTAAATTTGCAATGATATCTTTTGGATTATAACATGGAATAGATGTTGAATATCCTGTTGCAATACCTTCACAACCATTTACTAATATCATTGGAATAATAGGTAACATATATTCTGGTTCTATTGGAATATTATCATCATTAAGATATGTATATAATGGATTATCATATGTATTAAAAATATGCGTTGTGATGGGTGATAATCTTGTAAAAATATACCTAGGACTTGCCGCATCTTTTGAATTTAATCTGCTTCCAAAATTACCTTCTGGAACTAATAAATTAATGTTATTACTTCCAACAAAATCTTGAGCCATGTTAATAATAGCTCCTTGTAAAGACATTTCACCATGATGATACGCCATTTCGGCAGAAATATATCCTGATAATTGTGCAACTTTTATATCTTTATTAACATTATTCTTTAACATGTAATACAAGATTTTTCTTTGTGAAGGTTTTAATCCATCACATAAACTAGGAATACTTCTTAAATTATCATAAATCGAAAAATGAATCAAATCTTTATGAATTAAATCTTGATAACTTGTTTTAGTTTCCTTTAAATCTATATAACTGTTTTTATCATAATTACTTAACCATTTTTTTCGCATATCTGTACAAGAAATGTCTTGTTCTTTTACATTTTTATCTTTTTCAAATGCTAATAAAATAGCTTCATCACATTTAGTATCTTTATAATAATAATCAACACGTAATGTATCAATTCTTTTAAATAAATCTTGTGCATCTTCCTTTTTACTTGTTCCTAAACCCTTAAAGTACTTTACATTAAATCCTTTTGTATTTTGTGTATTTTCTTTCCAAATATTATAATCTTGTTCAGTAAAAAATTCAATCACTTGTTTTCCTTTTACTGCTTTTACAATAGGTGTTTTCATTGTTTGAATAAAATTTAACTTAATTAATCCAGGATACGTAGCATGAATCATGTTAATGAACAAAGCACGAATATGTGACCCATCGACATCAGCATCTGTCAAGATCATGACTTTACCATATCGTAATGATTTTGTATCTTTATAATCCACATTTTGTTTTAATCCTAAAATTTGTTTTATGTTATTTATTTCTTCATTGTTAAGCAATTGACTTGTAGTTGCGTCACGAACATTTAAGACTTTTCCTTTTAAGGCCCAAATTCCCGTCTTTTCTGGTCCAACAACACTTCTTCCCCACATGGCAAAAGTCATTGCTGAAAGACCTTCAGTTAAAATAAGTGTACAACTTTCTGATTTATTTGTTCCTGCCCAAATGGCATCTTCTAATTTTGGAATACCATATAATTTGTTCTTTTTAGTTCCATCTGTTTTTTTAGTGAGTTCGCTACTTTCTTTTAATTTACAAAAATCAACAATTTCTTCAACAATGGAACTTTTATATATTTTATCAATGAATTTATCAGAAACAGTGACACTAACACCAAAATCTTTTGATGGTGTTGTTAATTGTTCTTTTGTTTGACTATTAAATGTAGGATTTACAACAGTTGCACGTAAAAATAAAAACATTTTATCCTTTATAAAATTTGGTTTGACATCTTTTAGTTTCTTTTTAGTTTCTAAAAGAGTTTTTAATTTACTTGTTACTTGATAAAGTATGTAATCAACATGTTTACCACCATTTCGTGTTTCATTACCATTCACAAATGATACCTGTTCATAATGTTCTGATGGAACAATTGCGTATTCCCAAATAAATTGTGTTCCGGAATTATTTTCTGTAACAAAACTTTCATGTATTATTTTAGATTCATCTACAAAATATTTGATATAATCTGTTAATCCTTTGCCTTTTAATTTTTCACCATTTAAATAAATACTCACATTATTATTTGTACAAGCAATCGCATCATAACATCTTTTATTTATTAAAGATAGTGTATCATCATCAAGACCAGACATAGAAAAACGTTCATAATCAGGAATAAATGTTATTTTGGTATAACTTTTTACAGAACTTTTAGTAATTTTTGCTTTACTTTTTTTACTCATATTATCTGAATGTTCTTGAATAAATTTTTTACCATTTTCACTATCAACCGTTTCAACAATGAATTTCTTGGAGTAAATATTTGAAACTTTGGAACCAAGACCATTTGTTCCGGCGCCAGTTCTACTTTCTGAATCATCGTAATTACTTCCGGATAGTAAATGCCCAAATATTAATTCAGGAATATACATTTTATGTTCAGAATGTTCTACAACAGGAATTCCTTTTCCATTATTCATAACACTAAGTTCGCCAGTTTCTTTATTATAATCAATTTTTATGGTATTTAAAGTCTGATCTCGTACAGAATGATCTAATGCATTTGTTAAAATTTCATCAAAAATTTTCATAAATCCTGGTGAGTATTCCACCATAGTTTTTTCCATTTTGTTATTTTTAAAACACCACACTTCTTCTATTTGTTTCTTAACAGAGCCAATATACATTCCGGAACGATGTAAAACATGTTCTCTTTGTGATAGTTTTTGATATTGTTCTTCGATGGATTTGGATTTTTTATTTTTGGATGACATAATTAACTTTGATTTTAAAAGTATTTTATTTTTAAATTCAATTTCTTAAAATGAAACCTCAAAAAATGTGCGAAATTTTATATAAAATTATATAATTTATCGTTTTATTTTGAAGTTTTTATAAAATTTTATATAAAATTGCGCACACGGGAGCGAAGCGAACTCATACTCATATCACGTGACTTACTACTCATTTTTATTTTATATGTCACGTGACTTACTACTCATTTTTATTTTATATGTCACGTGACTTACTACTCATTTTTATTTTATATGTCACGTGACTTTTTCAATTCATTTTATATGTCACGTGACTTTTTCAATTCATTTTATATGTCACGTGACTTTTTCAATTCATTTTATATGTCACGTGACTTTTTCAATTCATTTTATATGTCACGTGACTTTTACTAGGATTTTCATTTAATATGTCATTTCATTATATATGTCACATGACATTACTAAAATTAAATTCCTAGTAATGTCACCTGATATTGTATAAATTAACTAATTTTAAATAATTAAGATTAATTTCAGAAATAAATATAATTTATATTATTAATTAAAGGATGCCTAAACCTGTTATCAACAATAGAATTGATTATTCTAGTATAGGTGGTATTGTTAACCGTGTTGATACATTATTAAATCAAGCTGTAACAAGTAATTCCTCACCTACATTCGGAAATTTATGTGTCAGTGGTGATACATTAATTAATGGTAATTTATATGTTGAAGGAAATACTACTGTTATTGATTCTCTTGTATCACAATTTCAGGATAATATTATTTTATTAAATAATCATGAATTAGGTTCCGGTGTCAGTTTATTACAAGCAGGTATTGAAATTGATCGTGGTCAATTAGAAAATTATAGAATTGTTTATAATGAAACTAGTAAAACATTTCGTGTAGGTCCTATTAGTTCCACACAACCAGTCGCACTTCGTGAAGACACCCCTTTAAATAACGGTATTATGGTATGGAATAGTTCAGGTACTTTTATTCAATCTGTAAATCAACTTAATTTAGATATTTCTATTAATTCTACCACAAATTCATTAAATAGCACATCAGGATCCTTTTGGACAAAAGGAGGTGTTGGTATTAAAAAAGATTTGTTTATAAATGGATTAATTAATATCAATGAAAATTCTATTCAATCTGATACAACAAGCTCACTTAATATTTCATCACCACAAAATATCAATTTATCACCTTCAGGATTAATTAATATTCCTAATGGAATACCACTTACATTTGGATCAACCAATCAAAGTATTCAATACAATTCTGGTACAAATACTCTTAAAATTGTTTCTGGAGCCAATATCACATTTGATTTTTTAAATGCTGTTGGACGTCATATTAGTATTCCTAATCAAATTCCTATCACTTTTTCAACCATTAATGAAAAAATATACACTGATAGTTCTAATAATATGGTGGTTGCTGGTAGTCAAGATATTCAATTAAATCCTGGAGCATCCAATAAAGTTGTCATTCCATTAAATACACCCTTAGCATTTTATAACGCAAATCAAAGCATCTCGGCTAATGCTGGCGGTGATTTATCAATTGCATCAGGAAATAATATATTTTTAAATCCTAGTATTTACGGAGGAACTGTACGTATTCCTACTGACAATAAATTAAAATTAGGAGGAACAGGAAATCAAACATTTTATGCTGATAGTAATAATGATCTTAATATCAATGCATCTAATAATATTAATATAACAACCAATAATGTTATCTTATCAAATAATACTGTCTTCCGATGGGATTATCAAAGTATATCTATTAATACAAATGGAAATTTATTATTAAATTCAGGAACTTCTGGAAGCAGTGTCTACATTTCTAATACACAAGATGCTACAAATTCTACGAATGGCGCATTCTTTGTTTCAGGAGGAATAAATATTAAAAAATCCATCTATGCACAAACATCTGTCCTTTTAAATACAACAAGTGGTTCTTTGAATATTGTTAATGGAAATAATGGTTCTGTATTTAATGTAAACATAACAAGTGGTAATAGCAATGTTATTATTAGTGCTGGTGATGGCACAAGTACTAATCCAGGGGTTGTTATTGGAAGTTCTACAAATATATCTAAAAATTTATTAGCATTACATAGTAACACAGATACAGTAGGATCCTTTTATATTGGTAGATCTAATGTTAATGGATCTAGAAATTTTAATATTAATTTACCAAATTATTCTGATTATTCTTCTACTGGTGTTGTACCCACTTTTTCTATTACATCAAACGAAACTCAAAATCAGTTGTTTTCTGTAGAATCTGATACAGGTAATTTAAATATTTATGGAGCATTAATCTTACATAGTACACAAGACTCTATAAGTACAACAACAGGATCTTTTATCTTATATGGTGGTTTAGGTGTTGATAAAAATATTTATACAAATGGTGGAATCACATCTATTACAAATAATACAAGTGCTTTATTAATCAATTCAACAAATGGTGAAACTGGCACTTCAGGAACTTTATTCAATATAGATACTATATCAAATAATATTGATATTAATGCAAATGTATTGAATATAAATAAAACATTATATGTAAACAGCTCAGGAAATATACATATTCAATCTACAATAGATAGTCTTAATGCATCCACTGCATCATTGATACTTGACGGTGGAATGAGTATCAATAAAAAATTAAGTGTATATAGTACTTCTCAATTTTATGATACACTAAATGCAAATAATAATTATATAACAAACATATTAAATCCAGTTAATCCATCTGATGCTGCAAATAAAGCTTATGTTGATTTAATAAAACAAGGTTTGTTTGTTAAAGACAGTGTTAAAGTAGCCACTATAACAAATGGTAATTTATCATCTGATTTCATTGCTGGTTCTATTATTGATAATTATACATTGATAAACGGTGATCGTATTTTAATAAAAAATCAATTTAATTCTATTCAAAATGGTATTTATATTGTAGGTATTTCAGGAACACCTATTAGAAGTGATGATTTTGCAGATGGATCAAATGCGTCCGGATGTTTTGTTTTTATTGAAAAAGGTACTGTTAATTCCAATACAGGTTGGATTTGTAATACGATAACGTCAGATATAGTTGGTACAGATGGAATCACATTTACACAATTTACAGGTGTTGGTGAAATTGTACCAGGTATTGCCATTTCAACATCCACTTCTACAAATGTCATTGATGTAAATATTGATAATTATAGTCTTGAAGTTGATGGTAATAACACATTAAGATTAAGTTCTAATTGTATTGGTAATGGTATTGCTGGTGGTAGTGGTAATCCATTATCAACAAACACTGATCAATCTCACGTAACAAAATTAGGAAATATTGTTTCAGGAACATGGTCATCAGATAATATAGGTGTTCCTTATGGAGGAACAGGTAGAACTCAATTTTTCAAAGGAAATCTTATTTATGGTAATAATACATCAGGTTTATTATCAAATAATGCATTTGTTTTTGATGAAGATAATTTACGATTAGGTATTGGTATCAATGAACCATCACAAAATTTACATGTTAGTTCTGTTGATTCAACTATTATTTTAGTACAAGCAGATTCTGATAATGCTAATCCTACAGCAAATCCAAAAATTGTATTACAAGCGGCTGATGTAGATGTTGGTATTATTGCTATTTCACGACAATTTGAAGATTTATATTCTCAAAATTACCCTGATTCAGTTATTATCAGTAATAATGTAACAAATGGTGGTTTAACTGGTAATGGTGGTTGTATTCAATTTGCTACAAATACACAAACGAGATTAACTATATTACCAGATGGAAACATAGGTATTAATACATCTAATCCATCAACTGCATTAGAGGTAAATGGTGGTATTACATTATCAGATGAATTATTATCATATGGTAATATAAATATACAAAATACAAGTGCATCATCTTTTTACTTTGCAGGTAGTGGTACTATTGATGGTAATTTAACTGTTGGTAACAATGGTATTGTAAATATATTAAACACATCAACTGCAATTTCATCAACAAGTGGTGGTGCTTTAAACATTGCCGGTGGTGTGAGTATTAGTAAAAATATAATAATTGGTGATTCTATCATAGCAAATGGAAGTGGTATTTTTAATAATTTTCATTTTAGTAGTACAAGTGGTATTAATTATATTCAAACACCAGATAATTATAATACATTATACAGTTTCCAACCTATTCGACTTATTAAATACAATGATTATAATAATCCAATCACCACTTTTACTGAAACTGGAATTATTTTAAATGGTGATAAAACATTAAATATAGGAGGTAATAGTAATATTCTTGGTAGCAGTGGGTATATATTTAATTTTGATACTACTTTAGGAAATTTACATATTACACCAAATAATACATCTGTTACAAATGGTACATTTATTATTGGTACAACTGGTAATTTAAGTAATCTTCAAGTATTAGGAGCACAAAGTGATATGTATTGGAATGCTGATGATAATACATTATCATTAAATAATTCATCATTGTTATTAAATAATACTTTAAATAATCCTGAATATTCATTTTATATTGAATCTCCAAATAATGTTGGTAATGTTATTATTGGTGGTACAATTAATAATTTAAATATTGTATCACCTGTTTTATTTAGCAATATATCAGGAGCTAATAATCTTGTTTATACACCAAATAATACAGGTGGGACTGGTGCTTTTACAATTGCAGATGATGTTATAACAACATTTAATGGAAAAAGTATATTTAATAATGTAATTACTTATGGTCATAATAATCAATTAACATCATTATCAAGTGGTAATACAAGTGGTGGATTTAGTTGGAATTACCTAGGTACTATTTCACAATTACAATTAGACATGTATTCTAATACATATAATCTACATTTCTCATCCTCAGTTGATGGTGGTGTATTAACTGCTAATAGTAGTAGTAGTAATGGGGGTGGATCAGTACCAGTAATACAAATTTATAATGATTCAACAAATACTTATCATGCTTTTATTAAAATACCAGATGGAGAAATACTTTCTATTAATGTTATAGTAAATAATAATCCATCTTCATTTAATTATACATATGAAGGTGCCGGTATTATCCCTGATGGAACTGAAAGTCAATTTAATAATATTACTTGGACCTTAGTTTATAATACAGCAAGTGGAAATAATGCATCTAGCTCATTTGGTGATATATCAGTCAATAAACTATTTATAGAAAATAATGTTCCTATTATATCTTATAACAATAATATAGCAACAAAAGATGTAGGATTTTCATTACAAAGATATCAATTGTCAAATGATAGTTCTTTAGGAGATGTTGTACAAGATACTCCAGCATTAATATTAACATTACCATCACAAACTACAATGGATACAAATCAATTAAAATTAACTGGCGGTAGTATAATAAATGATTTCTATAATAATTGGTGGGTTGAATATACAGGTCAAATACGTCAAATTATTGCATATAATGGTCCATCACAAATTGCAACTCTAGATTCAAATTGGACAACTAAACCACAATCTGGTGATATTGTTAATTTTTACAATAATAGTTACGTTACAGAATATTATTCAGAAAGTGATAAAGCTATTAGTTTTGGATATACTTCTAATGGTGATGGTACGAATACAACAATAACAACAAATAATTATATTAACATAAAAACTAAAGATATATATTCACATGATATTACAGCATCTGGTAAAGTGATAATTTCTAATAGTACTGATACTACACATTTTACAGATGGTGGCAGTTTAACTGTATTAGGAGGTACTTGTATATCAAAAACACTCATGGTAGGAAATAAAATAGGTATTAATGATGATGAAACATTCTTTACACCAGAAAGTTCATTACATATTAGTAATACAATAAATGATTCAGTCATTTTATTAGAAAGTAACGTAAATACAGGAAGTGTTGCCACAATAAGTGGTATTGAATTTACAAATAATACAGATAATTATACATTATATTTAGATAATACATCAGGTTTATTATATTTATCAACTGATAACAGTAATACCACTATATTATCTTGTAATAGTTCTGGTAATATTGGTATTAATACAAATACAATATATTCACCATTAACTATTGCTGGTGGTAATTTAATATGTTCAGATATTACAAATAGCTATTTAGGTCTTAATGGAGGAAATTCAAATTATGTAAATGATAATAATGGTCAAATAATTGTATATGGTGAAAATCATAGTGTTCATCCGGGTGATGTAAATGTACATTTAGGTGGTTCATCAGGAAGTTTTAATGTATATAATACAACTGTTCCATTTAATCAAACTAATTTATTAAATATTGATAATAATGGTATTGTTCATATTAAAAATACAACAGCTTCATCATATGATTCAGCTTCACTTATTTTAAATGGTGGTTTAACTATTGGATGTACAGAAAATGCCACGAGTTTAACAAATGGTGGAGCAGTTACAATAGCAGGTGGTTTAAGTGTTATAAAAGATTTCTATATTGGTGGAAATTTACATATTGATGGAAATTTTAACGCATCTGGATCTGTTAGTAATCCAACCATTACATTTACAGATCATGTTAATTGTGATATTACATCATATGATGATAGTAATTTAATAAAAATTTCAACACAAGGAATATTTACAATGAGTATTATTATCACACCATCAGTTACACGTGAATATTGCCAATTCCAGTTTACACTTCCTGATAAAGTATCAAACTTTAGTACTTATACTCAATGTTATGTAAATGCAACTGGATGGACAAATAACGTAAGTATCATCCCTTTATACAACATGATAGGTGTTTCTGTTCCTGGAACTAAAGATGTTATGATTAAATTTAACAGTGTAAATAGTGATCTACATTATTTCCAAATTAATTGTATTTACACGTTGTAAATTACACAATAAAAACTATCATTTATTTATTTATTATTTATTATATATAATATTATAAATTAAATCAGTAATGTTTTCATATAAATATAAGTGTATAACACATTTATGTAAAAATGAAATAATGCCATGTTTACATAATGATTCGTGTAATGAATGTAAAAGAAAATTATTAAAAAATACATTTAATAATGCAACAAAAATAATACCTATTGAAATAATAGAAATGATATGTTTATATATTAACAATGATGAACAAGAAAAATCAATGTGTATTTATTGTAGAAAATTATGGTGTAAACAATGTTATTCATCATATAATATGCCATGGTGTTGCAATTGTTATATTTCATATTAATGAATAATAATCTTAATTCTTTTTTATTTATATTCTTTAAATAATCAATAGTAATCAACAATGGCTGAAACAATGGTATATGGACCATTGCAACCTATTTTATATCCTATTATTAAAGCAGCTGGTATTTTTTGTAAATTTGGTGGACCCTATATTGGACCATTCATTATACCTATAGTAGGATTATGTAGTTTAACACCTGTTTCTTCAAGTTTATCTAGTAGTTTAATTTTTATGATGGCATTTTTAATGACTCTTCCAATAACAAAATTAGATGGTGGTGATGGTACAACAAAAAAACATTCTTTAAGATATGGTATTGCAGCAATTCTTTATTATATATTCGCAGTTATTATATGGTTTTTCCTTTTAAGAGTTGCATGTAAAGTTCAAAAATTCGCCGAACATCCTCTATCACAATCTACGCAAGCTATCATACAATCCTTTTAACCACACTTTTATATAATATGTTTTCATTTTTTCAGTTAAACAATTCTCATGATCCTTGCTTGTCGAGGCTCGAACGGAGTCGGGATCCTGGCTTAGTTCGGAGCCGGATAATTCTGATTCTGATAAACAAGAATCTATAATATCAGGATATCTTTTATTTGAACATTTCCATAATTTATAATTTTCATATATAAATGGTGATAAATTATTCTTTATTTTATTATTTAAAAATATATATCCTGCTAAATATGCATTTTTATAATTCAGTTTTAAAAATAATTTAGATTTAAATTGTTCACGATATTTATAATTATCATTGTTATCAAAAGTTGGCGATAATAAATTATTATGTAAATAATTATATAAATAATAATCAACTTGATTAAACAGTCCAATTTGTATTTTATTATTTATGATAATATAATTATTTAATCTTGTACGTTCTTCGAATGATAATGATGTATATTCATGAATACAATTTCGTGAAAAATGTGTCCAATTTAATTGTGTTTCTGAAATATGATTTGATATATCTAGTGTTTTATCAGGTCTTATAATAAAAAAAAGAACTCCATTAATACTTTCAATAAATTTTTTTTCATTTAAAAATCGTGTATCTGCAATACAATACTTATTTCCTGATGATAAATCTATTTTTAATTTTAACTTTTGTATATGCCAATCTGGATTTTTCTTTCTAATTAAATCTGTACCAATTATTTGTAATAGTTCCCTAATTGTATATGTTCCATAAATATGATTTGGATTTTCATATTGTGAAATAACATTGTATATATCTTCATAAGGAATATTTAATTTTATTGAAAGTTGATTATATTGATCATTATTTAATGTAAATACAATATTAGAATTATTTTTATATATTTCTAAATCGTACATCGTTATATTTAATATTTTACAAATAACTTCTTTTAAAGCATCTGCAAAATTTAAAATAATAAATCCTTTTTTTTGTAAATATTTTGCACATTCCGATTTACCAGATGATTTACGACCACTAAAAGAAACTACAAGTGAATCCATTTAATATTATTAATATTATTACTATTATTAATATTAATAATTTATGAATTTCAATTTTAAATTAATCTGAATAAAATCACAATATTATAATAAATTGAAATTATTTTCCAATTCTTTAAATTACTAATAATAATAATGATTAATAATGAATATAATCAATATGATTCTAATTCCTGTACACAACATGATAAATTAAAAATTCTTTCAATGATTTGTTCTTTTAAATTAAATAAAAAAAAAATATGTTTTCTTTGTAATATAAGTAAAAGTCCGATGTGGAGAAATGGTCCATTAGGTCAAAATACATTATGTAATGCATGTGGATTACGTTATATGAGAATTAATAAAAATAATACTAAAAAGAGGACTATTTAATATATCTAAGAATAATATTAATTAACATCTATCATTATTAATAAATATTCATATAGAGTCATATAAAATTTATTAATTTTTCTATTGTAAATAAATTTAACCTGTTTAAATAATTGTATGATTGTTTAAACAGGTTGAATTTATTCAATTAAATTTCTAATGTATTCATAAACTTTGTCATACATAACTTTAAACTATTAATATTAATAGGTTTAGAAATATAATCATCAAAACCTATATTTATATATTTTTGTTTATCATCTTTTAAAGAAAATGCTGTTACAGCCACAACATAAGGTCTTTTTTTATTTTTTAAACTATAATTTTTTTGTGTTATACTGTTAAAAGTAATATTCTTATTATCATAATAATATTGTATATATTTTAATACTTGTTCACCGTCTAATATAGGTAATTTTATATCTAAAAGTATAATATCATATGTATTTTCTGTTAAATTATTTAAACATTGTTCACCATCTTCAACAGTATGAATATTTGAGTGTAAATATCCTATTTTTTTTAAAAAGTTTAAAACTACTTTTTGATTAATATACACGTCTTCAACTATAAGTATATTTAAATTATTTAAATTTCTACTTATCTGTTTTATTTTATTAAATGAATTTTCATTAACTCTAAAATTCTTTGATGAAATTGTGTCCATTATGATTCTTTTTAATTTTAATTCTTTAACAGGTTTTATTAGATATGTTTTAAATACATTATTAAACTTGTTTTTATCAATTTTATCACATAAACTACTTAAAGCAATTAAGGGTGTTAATCTATTTTGTTCCATTTCATAAAATTTCATTGCGAAACCATTTCCATCTAATTTAGGCATACATATATCAATAAGTCCTATATCAAATTTTATAAATTTAGAAAAAAATAAAGCCTCTTCGCTTGTACCATAATTATAAGCTTTCATACCCCATTTAGAAATCATACCTGCAAGACCTAAACGATTATGCAGATTATCATCAAGTATTAATACATTCATATCTTTTAAAATCATTTCATTATCATTTAAATCATCTTCTTCTTGTATTTTACATTTTGAACACGATTTTGTAGAAATAATAAATGAAAACTGACATCCTTTATATTCTTTACTCCATTCTAACCAAATAATGCCACCCATTAATGATATAAGATATTTACTAATTGCTAATCCTAATCCTGTACCTTGTTTTAATTTTGTTGTTAATTGATTTATTTGACTAAAACTTTTAAATAATAAATCATAATCTTCTTTTTTTATACCACAACCTGTATCTGTAACTGTAAATTTAATAAGTGTATCATTATAAGTTGGTGGAGTATAACTTATATTATTATTTTTTAAATAGTTTTGATTAATTAATTTAATATCCAAAGATATTAGACCTTTTGTTGTAAATTTTATAGAATTACTTAATAAATTTAATAATACCTGCTTTATTCTATTTTCATCAATTTCAATATATTCTGAGATTTCTTTATCTATATTAAATGAAAATTCTATATTTTTATCAATCATTTTCCCCAAAATAATATCACTTGTCGTTTCAATACATCTCCTTAAATTATTACATTTTATATCTAAACTTAACTTACCAGCTTCTAATTTACTAAAATCTAAAATATCATTCACAATCGTCATTAAATTAAAACTACATTCTCTTGTCATTTCTATGTAATCCTTCTGTTCACCGTTTAGTTCTGTATCTTCTAACAATGTTAACATACCTATTATTCCATTTAAAGGAGTTCTCACCTCATGGGACATATTTGCTAAGAAAACATCTTTATACGAAGACGATGTTTCAGTCTTTGTATTTTTCAAAGTAATGACATGTGTTGTTAATTCTGAATTTTGTATAATAAACATTTTAACATGCATTATTTTTTCAACGGAATTGATAATAAATGATACATATTTTTCACTTTCAATATTTTCATTAATAAATTTATTATATCTTATTGTTTCATTTTGTAATTCTTTGTTAGAAACATATTTTAAATAATTAAATGAATCATCAAATTCGTCTAAAATATACTTATTGACATATATTAAATTGGTATTTAAAATAATAATAAGACCTATTTCTATATTATTTAATATATTACCAATAATCTCATTATTTAATAAAATAAGGTTATCATTCATATAAAATGTTCTTATAATAAGTCAATATTTTTATAATTTATAATAAAAATATCTAATGCATATGCAAAACTGAAATAAAACTCGCGCGTTCAAAATTAAACATAAAACCAACATATTTAGTTTTGAACGCACTCGCACTCTTAGGAATATTCATTGTATTGAGGAATATTGTTTGCCGTATCATATTTATAAAATAACGTTCCCGCATCAGAATCATTATTATTATGAATAACAGATAATACATTCACATTTGGAATATTATTTACTTGCGATGATGTTATGTTTACATAAAATGTATATGTTCTTACAAAAAAATGAGTATTATCTGCAACATCCATTGATACAATATAGTTTCTATAATAATTAAAATTGTTTGTAATTAAATCAATCCCCTCATAATATACCTCATAAGGCGCTTTTACAATTACTATTTTATCAGATTTAAATTCATTGTCTGTTTTACTTTTTATATATTTTAATAATACATCAGAAATATCAAATGGAAACTTTTCATAATATGGATATTTCGTAAATTTACTACTCATTGTAGTACTATCAGGAAATCCCTCTTTATTATATAAAATAATATCATCAAAACGACTCATAATAAGACTCAAATCTGATATATCCTCTTTTTTTGCAATAAATGGAAAATCATCGTTATATCCTGTCACAGATGTCATCTTTTCTAAATAAAATACAATTTTATCATTAAATAAAATGTAAAAAATAAATACACATAACAATATACAAATAATATTCATTTAAAATTACCAATTAAATTAAAATATTTTTTTTAATTTAATTACATATCTTTCATATATTAACCAATACGATCCGGTGGAATTAATTTTTTATCCATATTTTGTCTTTCTAGCATTAATTGCTCATATTTTGAATTTAATTCCTTTTCTTTTTCACTACCATATCCTTTTTTTGACTTTTGCATATTTCCTCTTATTCCCACTTGATCCCGACTACCAGGATTATTATTAAAACGAACTGATTTTACCATTTGTTGCTGATTCATACTTGTTTTATCTTGTATTTTGTCTTCATCATATGTTGTAATTGTAAAATTACTATCTAAAAACTGAAAACATTGATTTTTAGCATCCATACAAGGATCCTTGACATTTAATCCAAAAGTACTATACATATCTGAAAAAGCACCCATTTCATTAGGATTAAATCCAGATATTTCTTCTGATTTAATTTGTTCCTTTCTGGATAAATTAGGATCCTGGTTTGCCCAGGCCCGAACAGAATCGGGATCATCACTTGATAAACTAGGGTCTTTATTCATTTGCGTATTTGAAAATGTATCCAATGTATGTTTAAACCATTCAAATGCATCTGAATCTTTTAAAATAAATTCACCATTTTCAACAATAATCGTTGGAACAGAATTAAGATTATAATTAAATTTTTGAGCCAAAATTGATTTTAATGCTAAAAAATCATCACCTCTTTTTTTTGTATTCGGATCTACATCAACATTTACATACACAAATTGTTTAGCCAATTCTTGTGATAATTCTGTTTCCATTAACATATTTAAAAAATTTTTAGAATGGTTACAGTAATTACTAAAAATTAATACTGGACGTGAAAACATAAGTCTTTATATTTAATCTTATTATTTTATTTTTTATATGCAAACAAAATTATTTAATTGTTTCTATTTATTTCACTCATTATTTCATTAAAATTATTTAAAGCATCTATATATCCAGGCATTCCTGGTGCATTATATATTTTAGTTATTTGTTCTTGTATTATATCTAATCTATCTTTAAATTGCATTAATTGTTTTTCAAAAAAATCTAATTTATTTATTATTTTATGATCATTTATTCGTTTTAAAGTAAAAAAAATATAACTACTGCCTATTGGCCTAAATTTTAATAATTTAACACCTTTTAAATGCTGATTTATATAATTATATACAATTTCTCTATTTTCCGGAATAGAAAAATAATATTGAGAATCCACATTTGTTAACTTAAATAAAGAATTTATAAATGGCTTATATTGTTGTTTAAAATCATTCCAAATATAACTACACATTACATTGTCAATTCTATTCATATCAATAACATCTAAATGATTAATACTATCTTCAATATCATTAGTAATATCATTCTCATCATTATCAAATATAGGAAGAATTGTTGGAGTTACAGAAAAATTTGATTCCAATTCATCTGGTCTAGAATTAGTATTTATTTCTTCATTATAATTTTCAGCTAGACTTTCATTCATATTATTTAAAAGTTACTTAATACTTAATAATAAATATTTTTAAATTAATTATGTTTACACTAAATACTATTTTTATTTATGTAATATAATTACTAATTTTATTTTCATTAAATAAAAATGTCTTGTATTCGTTTAGATGCTATCACAGTGGATACAGATAATTCTACTTTGATTATTGAAAATGGTTATGTTAATATAACAGATACAAGTATTTCATCAAATTCTATCACTGGATCTTTAGTACTCGATGGAGGTTTAGGTATTAATTGTACTATTGATGCTATTAGTTCTACTAATGGTGGTGCTTTAACAGTCGGAGGTGGTACAAGTATTAATGGAAAAATGTATTTAGGAAGTGATTTAACGTTAGATAGTACTATATCTACTATTTACGTAAATGGTATCATTTATCCACGATTTTTTTTAGACACTATTAATAATAAAAGTTTAGAAATTAGTTTAGATGGTCTTAATCAACATTTTATATTAAACAATAATTCATTAACCATTGGTATTACTTCAGCAAGTACATCTATTACATCTGCTGCAATGATTCTAAATGGAGGATTTTCTATTAATTGTACTTCTGATGCTATAAGTATAACAAACGGCGGAAGTTTAACTATAGGTGGTGGATGTAGTATATCTAAAAATATGTATGTCGGACAATCTATTTATATAAGTGAAGGAAATATTTACACAAATACAATTGATTCTACACAAACAGGTGATTCTAATTTAAACATAAAAACAAATATTTTGAATGTTACATCTAGTAATAATATAACATTTGTGACTACAACTTATAATATAAATGATACAGTAACAATAAATACTACAAGTAGTTCATTTAATAATAGTTTATATTTAAACAATACAACTGCTAATCGTTCATTAACAGCAGAAGGAAACGTAATGTTAAATTGTACAACAAATTCCTCAAATAACACATCCGGCGGATGTTTAACCGTTATGGGAGGTGCAAGTATTAATAAAGATGTTATTATTGGAGGTAATATTTATACAAATAATACACTTTATTTTAACAATAACAATGGTAACAACACATTAAGTAATTTAAGTGTTACATCATCTGGAACATATTTTAATTCAGAAAATGGAATTACTTTAAATACAAATTCCGTAAATATAACTAATGGATTATTAATTTTAAATGAGTATTCTCTAGTCAGTTCAACAAACGGATCATTAGATATTACAAATTTAACTTCCGTTAATAATCATATCAATTTTCATACAACCCATGATGATGGATTTAATGATAATTATTTATTCATTCATGGATTCAATCAATCAGCATTAAAAATAGGATATAATTCATATGATGAAAATTATTATGTAAGTGTACAAAATACATCAGGCAGTATTAGAGATTTAATTTTTGATAATACATTCGGTAATTTAACATTAACTACAATTGGATCTATTAAAATTTCTTCTACACAAACATCAATAAATAGTACAACAGGAAGTTTAGTTTTAAATGGAGGATTATCTATTAATAATGATAGTAATGCAACAAATGAAACATGTGGTGGCGCTGTAACAATTGCTGGAGGTTTAAGTGTTAATAAAGATACATATATAGCAGGTGATTTATATTTAACGGGAACTAATCCAGATACACCTAGTAAATCTTTTACAACTTTATTTACATCTCTTCCATTAAATATAACAAATAATAGTACTTCAGCTTCAAATATCGTTAATATAGGATGTAATACAACTAATGGTAATACTATTTCATTACATTTATTCACTTTATCTTCTGATTCTAATAGCAATTATCAAAATTTACAAATAAATGGTTCTAATACATCAGGATATACATTATCATCAAATGCAGGTGGTACTGCATCATTACAATTTTTAAATTTACAAACAGGAAATAATAATAATCAAGTATTTTTAGCAACAAATGGTAATGTAGGTATCAATATAAGTAATCCAGCATACACATTGGATATAAATGGTAATCTTCATAGTAATAATACTATAAGTGGATCTGATTTATCTATATCTAATAAAATAACATGTGGTAGTTTATTAGTGAGTAGTAATTCGACTTTAATTGGGGATATTACAGCTGGAGGTAATATATATAGCTATCAAACTATTCAAATTTACAATACAACTAATGCAACCTCATGTAGTGACGGTACATTAAATTTATTAGGAGGTGCTGGTATTTTAAAAGATGTCTACATAGGAGGTTCATTACATTGTACTAGTAGTGGATCTTTTAGTAATATAACTGTTAATTCAACTTCAGGAACTTGCTTAACATTAACAGGTGGTTTATTAATAAATAATACAACTAATTCAACAAATGTAAGCAACGGAAATGCCATGACTATTTTAGGTGGAGCAAGTATATTAAAAGATATATATATTGGTGGTAATAGTTATTTTAATAATTCCATCAACATAGTAAATGCAAATGAGTTTTTAAATATATATGACTCTTTTAACATTTTACGTTTTGGATTAAATTATAATGGTAATTTATCATTTTCTAGATATAATGCATCAGGTGTTAACATTGAAAATATTATTACTCTTAATAATACAACTGGTAATACAACATTTAATAATACTACATCTAGTCTTAATAGTAGTACAGGAAGTGTTGTTTTATTAGGAGGACTATGTATCAATTCTACTACAAATGCTAGTAATGTTTCTAATGGTGGTTCTTTAACAGTTGCTGGTGGTGCCAGTTTAGCATCAGATCTTTACGTTGGAGGAAATATACATATCATGTCTACAACCATAAGTGATATGAGTGGTAATGGAGCATTGATTGTAAGAGGCGGTGCTGGTATTACTGGTAATGTAAATGTGGGTGGAAATGTAACAGTAACAGGTAATTTAATAGTAAATGGTTCTACAACAAATGTTGATACCATTAATACAACCATCACAGATAATATCATGGTATTAAATTCAGGACCTTCAGGAAGTCATGATGCAGGATTTATTATTCAGCGTTACCAAATTGATAATGATAATGGATCTGGTGATGTTGTCACTGACGATCCCTACGTTATAGATATTCTTACAAGTCAATCTGGTATAGCATCACCTAGTAATCAAATTAAATTAAGTTATCTTACAAGTGTTATAGATGAGTATTATACAAATTGGTGGATTAAAGTTGAAACAGGATTCAGTTCAAATCAATCTAGACAAATTATAAGTTATAATGGAACAACACACATTGCAACATTAAATTCAGCATGGACAACACAAAATCCAGCAAGTGGTGATACTATTTATCTATACAACAAACCTTATGTAGGAATTATTTATAATGAATTATTAAATGTCTTCCAATTCGGATCTACAACAATAGACCCAGGACAAAATAATGTTGCCTTCACTGATAGTATCGGAATTTCTTTTAATACAGGAAATTGTACAAATACTACCCCTAGTACAAATATCACAACAGGTGGTTTACTACTAGCTGGTGGATTATCTATTAATTGTACTACAAACGCAACATCCTCAACAAATGGAGGAGGATTTACTCTTTCTGGTGGTGGTGCTATACAAAAATCACTTTATATTGGAGATTCATTATATGTAAATAATGTTAACTTAACTCCAAATTCATATGACATTTTTAAATCAATTACATATAATGCTTTAAATAATCAACTTGATATTCCATTTATTACTATTAATAAAGATGTTTGGTCTTTTGATATCTTTTTAGCTGCAAAAATAGTAATGACAGATCCAATTGACAACTTATATTGTAATTTTACTATTCATGGTGTTAATAAATCATCTTCATGGGAAATTATAACCAATTATATAGGTGATGATACTGGAATAGAATTTAATATATCTACTGAAAATGTTACAAACAATGGTTTAATTGAATATTCTACACCTGATTATGGTATACAAATATCAAGTGTTACATTTAAATATAGAATATTTACAAATTGAAATTCGTTTAAATCTTACAATTTATCAACAGTAAATATTAACAATAAACATTAATTCATGTTTACAAAAAAACATAAAAAATATAATAGTGAATGTACAACTAATACAGGTATTTTTAAAAAATTCTCTAAAAATATATCAAATAAAGAATGTTTTTATTTAAATTTGTTATGTAATCAAAACTGTTATTGCAAAATAGATGAAGATAATAATATCAAAAGAATTTGTTTTAATGACGAAATTTACAATCATGAAATAAATATTTATCTCACATTATTAAAATATAAAGCTGATATATCAACTATGATATCAATACATAAAAATGAAATTATTTATATTACAAATAATCTTATTAGTTTACGAACATTTTTATTAAATAATAAATCACATATATCACTTATTATTAATGAAACTTTTGCATTTATAAATAAATTTAAACACTATCATTTTATACATGGTAATTTACATATTGATAATATTTACATTAATATTAAAAATGGTTATACATTTCATGTTATTGATTTGTGTAACAGTTATATTATAAATGAAATGAATATAAATAACGTAAATATAAATGAAAATAATAGTATATCTTATAAACGTAAAAGTTTTATAGATACCTTTATATTCTATTCATATCTTGAAGATAATTTATATTATTCTGATTTTTTAAGCTTATTTATTAGTTTAAAATTATTTTTCGAAAAAGAAAAACCTAAATATATATCTTATATACAATCAGTTGTTTGTAATTATATAGGTAAATATAAATTCGATGAAATAATGAAATTTTTAGTTACTGAAAAACAAAATGATATTAAAGAAAAATATCATTCTATTTAATTAATTAATTTATTATATATTATTAATAACAAATTAATGTCATTAAAAGAATTTTCATCTCTTGTCAAACGAATTAAATTAGTCGACAAAATAAAATCTAAAACTAAAAAAGATGGAGATGAATTATGCCCTAATGAATATAATGTCTTAAATAGTGATGTTCTAGTATTAAATATGATTGGTTCTGGATCAGCAAATGGTGAAGCATTTAAATCGTGTACCCCTTATGACAAAAATACACATACATGTGATAAAACAAATGAAATTTTATTATCCACTAAAAAAATCCCTTTAACCAATTTTCAAAAATATTTTTTTGATGAACGTCATGAATATAATTTTTTAAATGGTGTTGATGTATTTGTTGAACTTAAATGTATGGAATTATGTAATATTATATTATTAAATAGAACTCAAATTTGTCCAAATTTACCGTTATATTATAATTATTATCTATGTAATAACTGCAATTACGAAAATCCACAAATTTTAAAAAAAAATAATCGATTGTATAAATATATTGAAACTTTAGATGATAATTTATATAAGATAAAAAATAAAAAAGTATATAAAAAATTATTAGGTGATATAACAGATTCTTTAAAACAACAAAATAAAAGTATTGTTGATAATGATTACACAGATTCATTAATTAAAAAAATAGGTAAAAAATCAGCATATATCTTAAGAGATACAATTAATAACATGGTCTCAAAATCATGTGTTTTATTAACAAATGAATATGCGAATGAAGGTGATTTAAAAACATGGTTAAAAAAAGATCGATCAGTTCTTGAATGGACAAATATGTATTTTCAAGTATTTGCAGGATTATATACATTACAAAAACATTTTGATTTAACACATCATGATTTACATTGGGGAAATGTATTAGTTCATAGAATTGAAGAAAATCGTGGATTTTTAAATTACAAAATCGATGATGATTATTATAAATTTTCTAATACAGGATATATTTTTACATTATGGGATTTTGGATATGCACGTATTACTGATAAAATGCAAGCTAAAAATGATAAATATTATAATCCTAATATTAATAGGTATACTGATGATTATTTTCGAATTGCAAATGCCATTCATTGGAATGAAAAAAAAGACGAAAATGGTAATAGTAATGGTAGTACACCAAAAGAAATGTTTGAATTTTTTAATATTACTGAAAAATTATTTAAAGCAAGTATTCCATTAAAATACATTTTTAAAAAATTATTTGGTTCATTCTTAACACCACGTAGTATGGGTGAAAGAGAACAAAAAACTACATTGTATTATAAAATTGATGATAATAACATGCCAGATTTACCTAATCATCTTTTATGGTTATTAAATTTAACAAATGATTACACAAAAACAAAAGGACATTATACGACAAAAAAAATTATAAAAAATCATAAAATAGATTTATCAGATACAACAAAAACATTTAGTTATATTTCACAAACATATAGAACTCTTGGTGAATCTACAATTCATGACATTATAAAAAATATTAAGTAAATAAATTAAATGATTTGATAAATTAAATGATTTGATAAATTAAATGATTTGATAAAGTAAATGATTTGATAAATTAAATTTATTTTATAATATTAATTAAATAGCTATGCAAAATTTACATGATCGTTTATTATTCATCTATAATTTTATATTATTTAACAAAGCTAATGGTGATGAATTATGTCCTGATGAATATAATGCTTTAAATCATAATATATTATTAATACAACGTATTGGTTCAGAATCTGCTAATGGTGAAGCATTTAAATCATGTACTCCTTATGATGTAAACACTCATCAATGTGATGATAATAGTTTCTTATTATCTACAAAAAAAATACCATTAACAAATATACACAAATCATTATTTAATTTATATAAACAAGATGAAAAGATAGTATTAAATACAATTACTAGTGATGTATTTACTGAATTAACATGTATGAAATTATGTGCAATTATATTAAATAATAATAATACACAGATTTGTCCAAACTTACCATTATATTATAATTATTTCATATGTAACAATTGTGAATATACAAATAGTAATATTTTACAAATAAAACAAAATTCTATAAATAATATAAATAAGATAGATATATTTAATTATAATGATATATTACAATATTTAAAAAGACAAAATTTAGATATTATAGATAATACTTTAGTTGAAAATTTTAAAATATCAATTGATAAAAAAATAAAAGAAATACAACATCTCCATAACAATTCTTTATCAAATTCATGTATTTTATTAACAAATGAATATGCAAATGAAGGTGATTTAAAATCATGGTTAGCTAAGGAAAATAGAAGTGAAACAGAATGGTATGTTATGTATTTTCAAGTCTTTGCTGGATTATATACATTACAAAAACACTTTGATTTAACTCATAATGATCTTCATTGGGGAAATGTATTAGTACATAAAATAAATAATTCTGATGAATTTTTATATTATAAAATAAATGATACTTATTTTAAAATACCTAATATAGGATATCTGTTTACATTATGGGACTTTGGATATGCACGTATTCCAAATGATAATTTTACTATACATTTTGCAAATGAACAAAATTTTCTTCCACCTAAAATGCAAGCAAAAGAATCATTTTATTATAATGACTATATGATGTACTTTAAAGATTATTTTCAAATTAGTCAAGTTGCAGACTGGAATATAACAACAAATCATAAAGTAACACCCCCTAAAATAATTCGTTTTTATGAAAAAATTCAATCATGTTTTTTATATTGTATTCCATTACATTATATGTTTGATAAATTATTTTCTGATTATATATTTATACCTTCTTCACAAAATTTAACTGATTTAATAATATATAGAATCGATGATAATAATATTCCAGAAGTTCCTGATGAATATAAATGGTTATTAAATAAAAATTCAAATTATAAAAAAATACAAAAATATAATAGCAACTATATGAGTTTTATGATAGACCAATATAAAACACTTAGTGAACCTACTATACAAAATTATGTAAATGAATTATCAAACTTTAATATAGGAAACCACCACCACAATTTAGATTTAATGGAAGATATTAATAGTTAATTCAATTTATTTTATTTCATTAATTAATTTCTAGTATAATATTAATTAATGTTAAATCTTGAAAATCGCTTACTTTTATATATTAATAATATTTTACCTAATAAAAATGATGGTGACTTGTTATGTGTAAATGAATATAATATACTCAATAATAATGTATTATTAATAAAAAAAATTGGATCAGGTGAATATGGTGAAGCTTATATATCTTGTAAACCTATTAATAAAGTAACAAATAATTGTGATAATAATAGTATTTTATTATCAATTAAAAAAATGATTCTATCTACAAATATTTTTTACATTATTTATTATTTTAATAATCAAAATATTTTAACTGATGGTACTTATTATAAAGACATTGACACAATTGTTGAGTTAATGACCATGAAATTATGTCAATTTATATTATTAAATCCTATACCTATTTGTCCAAATTTGCCATTATATTATAATTTTTTTGTTTGTAATGATTGTAATAAAAATCTTGAAAATAAAAAAAAACAAATTAAAAATTTATATTATATTAATAAAAATGGGACATCTAAATCTCTTTATTTCTATTTACAAAAAATACAAAAACAATTAAAACATGAAAATAAAAAAAAATTAAATAGTTCATACTTAAAAAAACTTGAAGATAATGTTGGTAAAGATAACGCTGAATTATTACAATATATTATAAATCAACCTAAAAATGAATGTGTTCTATTAACAAATGAGTATGCAAATGAAGGAGACTTAAAAACATGGTTACAAATTCCAAGAAATGAAACTGAATGGTCCGTTATGTATTTTCAAATATTTGCTGGATTATATACATTACAAAAACATTTTGATTTAGTACACCACGATCTTCATTGGGGAAATGTATTAGTTCATAAAATAAATAATTCTGATGAATTTTTATATTATAAAATAAATGATACCTATTTTAAAATACCTAATATTGGTTATTTGTTTACACTCTGGGATTTTGGTTTTGCACGCATTCCATCGGATAATGCAACTTCTAACCCTTATTGGACTTTTATAAATACTTCTAAAATTCAAGCAAAAAAGAATAACTATTATACTCATAAAAACCGCAGCTACAATCGCTATTCAGAAGATTATTTTAGAATTTCACATGCTATAGATTGGGTATCAATATACTATCCAATATATGCTCCACCTAAAATAATAGATTTATTTAATAAAATAGATTACTTACATCGTTATGCTATACCATTACATTATATATTTGAAAAAATATTTAAAGATTATATTGTAACATCTATTTCTAATAATATACAACCTTATATCATCGATGATCAAAATATACCACAACTACCAGATGAATATAAATGGTTATTAAATAAAAATACACATTACAAAAACTCATATCATATGGATATTGACGATATTACTCCTATTACTCCTTTATCTTATTATCAAAATCAAATGGATATATCTAATATAAATCATAATTATCTTCGACAAATTTATAAAACAGAAGGTCATACAACAATGGATATAGATTAAAAATCATCTAAAATTTCTTTAATTTTTTTATCAATCTCAAATTGCGAATCATATTGAGACTGAGACTTAGACTCTTTTCTTGATTCTAAATGACGCAAAAATTCATCAGCAAATTGATTCGCTATTTCATCATTTACTTCATCATCACCATTTTCTTTATTTTCTTGTACAGGTTCCATTATAAGATCATCATTATGTTCAGATAAACCATGGACAGACATGGATAAACCATGGACAGACATGGATAAACCATGGTCTTCCGTTGTAGAAGAATCATCAGAACAAGCTGCTACAACAGAATTAGAATTATGAGAGTCAATACTTACATCATCATCACTTTGATCATCACTATCACTATCACTATCACTATCACTATCACTATCATAATTACAATTTAAACAATTACAGTTACCACAATTATCACAATCACAATTACAATTAGCTTCTTCTTTATTTTTAATAAATTTTTTAAGAATATTCTTAGATGTATTAAATTTATACAAAAGAATTACTGGTAAACATAATAAACCAATATTAAAAATTACATTAAACAATTCATTAGCCATACTATCTATTATTTGTTTTATTATAAATATCAAAATTATATAATAAAAAAAACGCAATTCTTAAATTTAATTGATTAAACTGTCAAATTTAACAGGTGAATAATAAATAGATTTTAAAATTTTTTTAGTACTCATATTATAGACAACATAATGAATTTTATCATCACTTAATCTATAAGCTGGTGAATCATATCTTTCAGATTCATGTTGTTTATACCATTCAACTGTATCTTGGGCTTCTTTTTCTGTTTTACATAATTTACTCATATTACTTTTATGTACTAAATAGAATGCCTTATCAGCATCAATTCCAAAAGCCGTAAATGCACCATACGTAACATATAATATATCTGTTAATGCATCAATTGTTTCCACAAAATCATGATTTTTAACCGCTTCTAATAATTCACTTACTTCTTCATTAATTAAACTTATACGATAATTCACTAATTTAGGATCTTCTTTAAATAATTCTACTTTTGGATTATTATGAGAATCCACTCCAAAAGCATTATTAAACTCTACAACTTGTTTGTAATTAGAACTCATTTTTAAAAATTAACTAAATTTATTATTTACTATTTATAAATTCATTTTCAATTTATATTATTATTCAAATCTTACCTTTTTAATATTCTTTATTTCATTAATACAATTATTATAATTTATATTGTGTTTATAAATATTTTCTGCAATTTCACTATTTGATATAATACTACTTTCATCACTTTCATAAACTCTTTTTTTATAATTTAAGTCATCCCTAATATTAATTTCATCTTCACTTTCATTTTCACTTTCATGACCATAACTTAATCCGTCACTAACAGATTCACTAACAGATTCTAAATCATTGTTTTTATTATTTTCATCATCTTGTCTAAATTCTAAATTATTATTTTCATTTATTTCCCATTCTAATTTTATTTCTGGTTGTGTTTCTGTTTGAATTTGTTCCCGGCTTTGTTCTAACCTGTCTAGATCCTGGCTTGTCCAGGCCCGAACGGAGTCGGAATCTTTGTTAAGATCTGTCCCGACCTCTGTTCTGGTGTGTACAGGACAGAAAGACAGAGAGCCAGGATCAATTTCTGATTCTGATTCTGATTCTGATTCTGTTTGCATTTGCGTTTGTGTTTGCGTTTGTGCTATTTCTGTTTTTTTTAAAGTATTTTTATAATATAGTGGTTTATTTAAACTTTTTCTTACATACAATTTATAACGAATTTCTGAAAAGGCCATATTAAAAAAATATTTAATTTCATTCACAGTTTCTATTGCAAAATTAAGACAATATTTATATACATTCATTTTGTATTACAATACTTAAATATAATATATTTCATTTTTTATTTAAAAATAAAAATTTATATTAATTAAAATATGGATTTTTTAAGCCAATGTGAATTAATAAAAAAGGATAATCAAATAAAGGATTATTTACAAAATAAAAACATAAATTTAATTGATTTTATAAAAAAGTATATAAAAATCGATGAAATATTAATTAATTATTTTATAGAACAAAAAGAAAAAGAAGAATATAATACAACTGATTCTAATATAAATTTAGTACGTGATGAATTAGATACTATTAAAAAATTATTATTATCAAATAATAACAGTTTAGAAAATATACAAAGTAATGTATTATCATCAAATATTACACTTTTATCAAGTATTGAAAGATATAATTCAGAAATTACAAAAGAAATAACAAGTGGTAATTCATTTAAAGAGGAATTTAAAAATATTCTTGAAAATTTTAAAGAAAAAATTGATGTATTAAGTACTAAAAAATTAAATGATATTGATCGTAAGTCATTAGATGTATTATCAAATATTGGTAATACGTTAATAACATCATTGGATTCTCATATAATTAATCAAAAAATAATTTCAATTGAAAAAGTATTAAACTCGTTACACGATAATTTTACAGGAGGTGTAGGAAGTTCTAAAAAAGGAGCAACCGCTGAAAATATATTATTAAAAAATTTAACTGAAACATTTCCAGATGCCGAAGTCATTGATGTACATCATGAAAAAAACGCAGGAGATATTCATATTATAAAAGATAATAAACCCAAAATTTTAATTGATTCTAAACATTTTGATACAACAGTTCCTAAAAAAGACCTTGATAAATTTTATGCTGATATTCAATTACAAAATTGTTCTGGTATTTTATGTAATGCATTCGGTGGTATTGCAAATCGTAAAGATTTCTCAATTGATTTTGTTGATAACAATATCCTTATATTCATCCATAATCATAAATTTGATAATAGTTTATTCACATTAGCTGTAAATATTATTTATAATATGCATGAACATATAAAAGATAAACAAAATGATTCTGTTGTTATTGATCAACGTCTTTTTAACAATTTAAAAATAGAATATAGTTTCTTTTTACAAAGTTATGATTATCATCTTGAAATTATAAAAACAAATATTAATTCTCTTAGTAAATTAAAATTCACATTATTAGACCATTTCTTTAAACGAAAAAGTAGTACTACAAATGAATTAAAACAATTTTCATGTCATTTGTGTAGTACTGGATGTTCCAGTGATAAAGCATTAAAACGTCATTATAAAGAACAACATCAAATTATATTTAAACAAAATGAATATATTAATATGAATGATAGTGATTCTATAAATAAACATAATACAACAACACCTAAAAGAACAAAAAAAGCATTATTATTAGAACAACAAAAAAGAGAACAAAATCCAGAACAAAGTCAAGCACAAGTTTTCGAACAAAATCCAGAACAAGATCTTGATCGCGAACAAACAATTTCCGATATAAATTCAGAAAATAATGATGAAAATATTCATAAAATAGATTTTTAATTACTTCTTTTATTATTTTTTTATTTCTTATTATTATAAATGCATACAAGATCATTTACAATAGAATCTGTTCAAAAAATCGATGGTCGTAAGATTAATTTTACTGGTGGAAGATATTTAAGTGAAACACCCAGTGGTAGTGTTAAAAAAATGTTTTCAAAAGTAATACAATCATTATCAAAAAGTAAAATTAATTCATTAAAAATTACTATTCGAGAAACTACACAAGGATCAAAACATAAACAATATTCTTATAAAGTTACGAAAAAATCTAATGTGACAACAGTTGAACGTGATGGTAAAGAAGTTACATATCATTATGTTACAAAAGTGAAATCTATTTAATTTAGAGAAAAATAAATGGTAATTAAATTAATTAA
>Ga0214923_10001079_pt1 | contig 39575 bp, 5 predicted proteins | sample LL1510_MetaG_FD_177993 | JGI IMG/M metagenome (GOLD analysis project Ga0214923, IMG submission 177993) | Freshwater microbial communities from Lake Lanier, Atlanta, Georgia, United States - LL-1510 | ecosystem: Environmental > Aquatic > Freshwater > Lake | place: USA: Georgia | collected 2015-10-15
CGGCGCCCTGCCGGCAGCGGTGCAATCACTACTTCAGGTGATGGAGCTGAAACTACTGGCCAAACGCTGTGGTTTTGCCCGCATCAAGCCGGAAAAACCAAATATTGCCCTCGAAACCCCCATGGAAGAACCTGCATTCCGGCGTTTGCGCCAGGGTTTACCAACCCATTTGCATGGCCGGCTTGTGTATCAAGCCGGCAGTGGCTCCACCGCCAAGGTATTAGCCCGTGGTTTAGGGGTGCTGCCTGCCGATAAGCAATTGGAGGAGCTCAAAAACTGGCTGGAGATGATGGCCGCCCAAATCCCAGGTAACTAATCGCCTCAGTTTCGCAAAAGTTCGTTACAATACGAACAACGGAAAAAAGTAATGGCTGCGATTGTTGACCTCAATGATGGCCTTGGAGCAGTGTTAGACCTTGGTGGCACTGCATCCGGCCTTGGGTTTTTGGTTTCTTTGATCGCATGCGCCGGCCTTGGTGTGTTCGCCCTGCTTCAACAGGATGGCAGCAACGATGACGACGACTCAAACCCAGGTGGCGGTATCATGCAACCCGTGGGTGGGGCGGCTTAGAAAAAGTTGTTCCTAAGGAACTATTCTTCTCCAGCCCCTAGAGCTGCGGGGATATTAGAGCTGGCTGGGTTATAGATTTTTGCTTTGATAACACCAGCGGATGCAGCAGTTAGCTGCTTACTTAAAGTTGTTTCGGCAACTTTGTATTGAGGATCGCTCCTGGTTCCCAGCTGCTCAAATTTAAGGTTTCTTGCATCCTCTTCGCTCACTTTTAAACTCCGTCGGGTTGGATGCAATTCTTATGGATGTGGCTGTCGCTGGAGATGAGGCAATTAGGGATCGTTTCTGTCATGCCGGAGCCATCGCAGAGGCCCCGCACCCATTCCAGCAGCACCTTGCCAAGGGTTTTCTTACCCACCAACACCGTCCGCTAGTTGTGTCATAGAGCACCGGAGAGGATCTCCGAGGCACCGGCAAAGCATTCGTTCACTGTCATCACCATGAGCGCCTTGGTGAGCGCCCGCTCGCTTGAAGGTTTGATGTCTTGCGCCACATCGCGGGTGCAAGTGGAAACGATTACGCATTCGTCCATTAGTTGGCGGCGATTTTCACGCTGGCTAACCGCAAACCGCCGGGGTTGTTGCGCAGGTCAAACACATAACTCTGGGCACCCGTGCCCTCCAATTCCTTGATCGCATTGCGCATGTCCCTCGCCGCATTGGCGTTGGACTGCTTCAAAAGAATTCATCGCACTCTAATTTATCACTGCAGCTGTTATCGGAGATGGTGCAAGGGTTTTGCCCGCATAGCCGTAATCGGCATTGGCCTTTTCACAGGGGCCATTATCGATGCAACCCATCACGGCGAATTGTAGGCCTGCGAGGTGCACGTTGTCGGCACTTATATTAAGCAGCGGCTTGATGCCGCCGTTGCCATCGTTGAAACTTAACTAGTTTCAATGCTGATCTTGGGAGCTAAATCTACCTATAAAGATCTTATTTTGGTATGTAATACAATGGGTAGTAATTTCCTCTGGAAAACATGCCTTAGTTCAAAAAAATATCTAAAGAGTAAACTCTAAGTAAAAATAATGTTATGGGAATATTAATGTACTCGCAAATTAAATATAAATTAAATATTTGTTAAAATTAGTCTTGGCACGCCAATACGAGCTAAGATTTCAATAAAAGTATTCTTAACAATGCATCTCTATTGGTCGCCATCCGAGATTCACGATCAATTGGATGCAACCTTAGCTGTTGATACATCCCTTGGCCTGCACCCTTCTCCCTTTTCCCTGGTTTGGGAGCAGCCGCTTTCGCTCAACTGGCAGGCCCCACCCGATAACTACCAACCGCCCGGACTGGACTCAATGGTTGTGGGCTTGGCAGATTTTACCTGCCCAGCTTTAGCAAGGTTGGGAAAATTTTTAGATTCACGGGATATTTATGTTGTTACATCCACCGATAAAGCCTTAAACGATCTCGCTTTACAGCTTAGTGAATCTGGAACTCAAATTATTCAGTTAGGTGCAGATTCATCCCTGGCAAGCTTAGTTGCTTTGCTCAAAGATCGAGCTCCAGAGGCTGGATTTAGAGCGGTTCATCTTTTGGGCCATGGCTCCCCAGGTCAACTGGTCATTGGTAAAGACACCTTGTCAAGTAGAAATCTTTGGCGTCATAAACAAGAGCTCCATCAGCTGGGTGGTTTGATAAGTAATGATGGAGATCTATTGATTTATGGGTGTGAGTCTGCAAAAGGAACTTCAGGTTCGCGGCTAATTGAAGGACTGTCTAGATATACTGGCGCTGATGTGGCGGGTTCTAATGATACTACCTATGCAGATTTTCTCCACAATAGTAGAGATTGGCAACTGGAGGTAGAATATGGTTCTGTTGAAGCTAATCAAGATATCCTAACCGGTCTAAGTTGGAGTGGCAACCTTGCCACCCCAGTTAGTTACAGCAATGGCATTCTTTCCGTAGATGCTTCCACCGCCACCGGGGCTATTTCTGTAAATGCTGTTTCTGCCACACAAATTCAAGTGAGTGGATTTGGCTCAACCCCCATAGCTCAAAATATTACTGGGGCGGTAACATCAATTGATTTCACTGCTAATAGTGGCTCTCAAATTATAATTGGCGACGTTAACTTAGACTATAACTCCAGCGATGCTGTTTATCCAAGTGCCTATGGCATAACAGCCACTCTAACTGGAAGCTACGATGCTGGCTTGGCAGCTTCTAGTTCAAACAATATCAAGTTGCAAGGCAACATCAATACCTATGGAGGTTCGATTAATCTAACTAATAAAGGTGGTGTATCAATTTCCCCCGTAGGCTCCACCCCATTGGCAATAAATACCTATGCCAACCCAACCAATTATTCGAGTTCTGCGGGAGATCTCACAATAGAATCTAAAATTAGTGCTTTGGATTTACCGCTTAGCTTTTGGTTTCCCAGCCCCTCCATTGATGTAAATATAACTAATTCTAGCCTCAAAGTGGGCAATTTAACCGTTTCTCCCATTGTTTCTGTTGATCCTTACTTGGAGTACACAGGCAAAAATCAGAACCTTGGCAGTTTTGTGAATAGCTTTGCTTTGGATTCTGTGCTTAATACAGCATTGTATGGACTTCAAGGGATGGTGATACCAGCCAGTGTCCAGGTTGGTAGTTCAACAGCTACTGTCAATATTGCTAACTCAACAATTCAGGCTGCTGGCACGATTGATCTGGCGCCTTCTTCTAATATTAATCTGCTTTCCCAAAGTCTTACTATTAATTCTATGAACCTGCTGAGCGCAGGTTTGAGCAAGTTGGGCATTAGCGCTGATCTTGCCTTCTCATTCGCAAAGGCTGACGCCACTGCCGCTATCAATTTCACCAACTCCCAACTGGTTGCTAATAGTATATCAGCCACTCCCCAGGCCACAAATAATATTTCAGCCGAATCTCAAATCGCTACAAATGTTGGTCCAGGCGTTTCTTCTTATGAAATTACCAAACAAACAGCTGCCTCTGGTAAGAAGAGTGGCATTGCAGGTGCCGTAGTAACTGGTGCCACCGATGCCACCATTAATGTGGATAAAAATTCTAGCCTCACCGCTAGCAATCAGTTAACACTAACAACGTCCGCCACCCCCACAACCAATGCGAAAGCATCAACTAGTGTTTGGGGAGATGGCTTCATAACCCTCAGCGCAGGCGTGGGTGTAGATAATACCAATAGCACAATAACTATTGATGGTAGCTTGGCTATTACTGGTGAAGCTGGATCAGCTTCCGGAGAACCAGTTTCAGCGGCTGTGGCTCCTCAAACTAGAGAATTATATGTAGTTAACCCCACTGCAATTGATCAAGCCGCTGTCGTTAATTATAGTCTCAGTAATGGCTCGTTTGTAAAGGGAAATTTTGGTGCTGGGAATGGCAATTATTTTTCCTATGAGGGCTCAGCTGCAATTTTGAATCTTAATGGCATTGATCTGGCTAAGGATAGTAGGTTTTCATTGCAGCCCTTAAATCACTATAGTTCTTCTGCTGGCCTGAAGCTTGGTGACATAGTTCAAGCCAGTGGTGTGAAGTCTGCAGGTCGCTACAATGCAGTGGAATCTAGCTCAGGGGTTTTTACTGTAACAAATAGCAGTGGCCAAACTGTTTCCACAACTGCTACAAATGCCCCTCTCCAATTTGATCCCGGTGATTTTGTATTTTGGAGCGATAATAATACATATCAGTATATTGGATCCACATCAGTACAAATAAATCTCGATCAGATTGTTGATGTTAACGGCGAATACTCACTATCAATTTCTGGAGCTTGGCAGCTGGTGCCAGTGGTTGCTCCTGATCAATCCTATGTGGTCACTGCACTGATTTCAGGTGATTCTAGCACTGGCGATCAAGTAATTTTAGCTGCTGGGCGTCCCCATGATATAGACGCAAGTGGTGCCACAGGATCCCAGTATGAAGTATTTATTACTGGCACTTCTTTATTTGATGGTAGTTCTGCTTCGGCTGTGGATCTAAGCCTAAACGAAATCCAACTCCCCCTACAAAGTGATAATACATATCCAGCTCTCACTGCTGGCCAGTTAATTTCCTATTTCGTGTTGCCCGATAAAAGCTCAGGTCAGGATTCCGCCGCCATAAGTGGACTCCCTGCTGGCACTGATTATTACGTGATCCTGCGTGGCCCCGGTCGCATTGCCTTGGCGGCAACTCCAGACGATGTGCTACTTAACAAAGCCATAGATTTAACTGGTTTTGGGGTTGGATCACAGCACCTATTTCGCTATGAGTTTGGTCAAATTCAATCGCTGTCACTCAATCCGGTGAGTACTGGCACCGTTAGCAATACCAACATAAGCTCAACTACTGCTCAGCAGCAAGTGGATAAGCTTCTCGTTAGTGGCACTTATCATAAAGATGATAAAATTAGTCTAACATTTAGATCTAGCCAACCAGGATCAGCGGAAGTTTCTGTTATTTATACAGTGCCAAGTGAAGGCATGACCTTGGCCTCTGTTCGAGATGGTATGGTGAACTTATTGAAATCTACCAGTGGTTTGTGTACTGGTGATGGAGCTTTTTTAACCGTTACTAACGACTCCACTGACCCAAATTCTCTACTGCTTAAGGCACTACAGCCGGGCATGGATTTTCAAATGTTGGGCGGAGCCACAAATAATGCATCACCTCAAAGTAATCTTCTTCAGCTATCAAGCGGCTTTGCGAGCGGCGACACAATTACCCTAAATTTCAATAGTGGAGTTGCTGGCTCCCCTACCCAAACACTTGTTTATAATGTTGTAAGCGATTCCCTTGGTGAGATTCGTGATGGATTGATGTTAGCAATTCAGGGAATGCTTAATGTGGGCTGCGGAGATGGAAGTTTTCTTGATGCAATTCGCTATGTAGATCCCAGTAGCAATCAGCTTAGTAATAATGCCATACAACTAAATGGATTAAACAATGGCCAGCGCTTTACTGTGAACGCTCAAGTGCTCGGCAAGTCAGTTGATAATACTGCCTTGCAAATCACTACGTTCGCTACTGCAAGCTTGGATTTAGACAACACCCAAGCTATTTCTGTTTCTACGGTTACACCAAATCAAACGCCAGCCAATCAAACTGATCTGGTATTCAGTGCAGATAAGACCCGCTCTTATGGAAATTTTGATATTGTCAATCTTCAGTCGGGTTTGCTTCAGCAGGCCGATGGGCGATTGCTAGGAGCTGATTTTTTCCTTCAGGCTGGCAATGGCCTTCTCCAAGCAAACGGAAGTAGTGTAACTGGAAGTGTAGCTATTTCCCCTGGTCAAATCCTTTATGTAGAAACATCATCCAATAATGGATCCACCACTGGTAAATACCTAAGCTTTGTAGGTTCAGCCACTAGTTTTGTTGATGCTGCCAGCTTACGCAGTAGTCTTACTAGAACTAATACCTGGCTTCAAACCTATGGGAGTAGTTATTATCTACAGCCTCTAACTAATCCTGATGGAACCAACCCTGATCGTAGGTATGTATTCCAGTCTGCCAGCTTTGGCGGTCCATCTCTAAATGGCGCACGGCTCGCCACTGGAAGTTTGGCGCCGCTGCAGGTGCAGTGCCAAGCTCCTTACCTAAGCTTCAATCCTCAGGCAGCCTCAAACAACGATAATGATACCTTATTCTTGCCTGGCCTGGGGCTGCAATCTGGTGAAATAATTACCATTTATAATGATCGCAACTACCAGGAGTCTGTTAACAGTAGCGCTTTTTCAGCCATAGATCCAAACCATTGGCAAATCGGTACAAATGTGTGGACTAATGTTGAAGTGCCAGACGCCATTGATACTTCAAGTGCTTTAACATCGGCGCAGTATTTCTCTTGTTTTCCCGGATTAGATTCTACTGCATACGCTCCTACTGCATCCCCCGTAGGTGGGCTAACCGATGGGCAAACTATCTATGTGAGGGTAAATCCCAGCGCTTCAACAATTAGTCTCTATGCAGATCAAGCGGGTACGCAACCGATAACAAGGGTGTCCGGCAGCAATGGCAATGCCACTCAGTATTTAAGATTTAGCACAACTACTAATGTGGGCGCCAGTGGGATTAGAGGTATTCAGTCTGGCCAAGAGTTACAGGTACTTGCCATTGGTGCAGATATTTATCAATTTGCCACCAATGACGAGGAATATCAATTGGCTCGTCCTAGGGATTTATTAGGGCAACAGGTTCTTCAAGGAGTAGCTGCCTTTGAGTCTAGTGCTGAAGGTGCGGCAACAGCATCAACTTTATCATCTACTAGTATTCCTGGAATTACGTTAGGAACCACAATTACTGCTAAAAACAGTGCAAGTGCCTCTGGTTCTAGTGGCTCAAATCCTAAATTAAGAGACTATGCCAGCAACCCGTTTCTCTTGCTTTCCGCAGGGCTTCTCGGAAACTACGGATCAGTGGTTGGTTCTCGTTTTAAAGACTCCTTAAAAAAATCAAACGGTGATAAGTTTGATACTACTAATATCAGCTTCTCTCCATCTATTGCCGTTAATAGTATTCAGCATACTGCCACAACTACTATTTCTGGCAGCATCAATTCTTCCGTTCCCAGTGGAAGTGCAGCTCCTAGCTTGGCAATATCTAATGATATTACCCAAGCTTATAGTGCCTATAGTGATGCGGCTACAAATAAAGATGGTGCAGCTGAGAAGGGAAAAAAAGGTGGGGTTTACGTTTTTTCCCTTGCCGCATCTTGGAATGATATTAATAACACAGCCCAAACCTCATTCAACGCTGGTTCAAGTGTCGGATCATCTGCTTTGCCCATGGGCGCGATAACCATTGATGATTCAGTAACATATCCAAACAAATTTCTCTCTACTTTTGGGAGTCAAAAATTAATTGAGAAGTGGGTAAGCAATCCAGCCAACGCTGTTTCAGCTTTGTCTGGATTCAGCGGTGTTATTATTAAAAATGGCTTCAATTCCTATGCCACCGTTAAAAATAAGTCAAAGGTACTTAACTATAAAGATAACAAGCAAGAAGGATCAGATTTTTCCTTTGCGGCCTCCATCAATGATGCTCAGATTACAACCACTTCCCAGGCGCTAATTAGCGGATCAGTCTATGCCCAGTCTTTTACTGTGAATAATATCAATACACTTAACTCGGTTTTGGGTGCTGCTGATCTGCACTTTGATCTTGGTATCGATAGGGCACTAAAAATTGGTATTGGCAAGAGCAGTACTGAGCAAAGTGAATTTTCTAAGAATAAATTAACAGCCTTAAAGGAGTTTTTGCAATGGGGAAATGTAGGCAAGAACGGCTTGGGTGCCGTCATAAATGTTGAATCACCTACTAATATTGCCCAAACACATTTAAGAAGCACTGCTAATCTGCGGTTGTCTGGGGGGAATTTTACGAATACATCTTCTCAATCTGGACCTGTGGTGCACGTGATTACTGCCTCAGGTTCCTCTAATAATATAGGTGTTCAGGGGGGCGTGGATCTTACTTTGGGTTCCGGAGACAAGGGAAATACCACCGGTCTACTTTTTGATTCTGGTGCATCCTTGGCGGCCTCAAATCTTATTTCTAAGGCCACTGATGATATTAATCGTGTGAACGTTAATGGCTCGCTTCAGTTTAGTGAATCCATTGGTATTGGTTGTGCCCTGATTTTTAGTGAAATCGAGCGCCGCACCCGCAATAATTTACAAGTTGCCCTGAGCAACAATTTTGAAATCTCCAATAGTATTAATCTTCAAGCAACAAATAGTGGTAGTATTACCATGGTATCTGTGGCGGGTACCATCACCCAGGAGGATTCCGATCTTGGAGAAAACAGCAACTCAAAAACCTTTGGTTTGCGTGCTCAGGATGCAAATAATTGGCAGGCCTCTTTGGCTGGGAGTGTTGGTTGGTCTATTCTAAATGATCAAACTCAAAACACTATAAATACGGCCAGTGGTCAGGCCCTAGGAGCTCCTAGTATTAGCTTCTCTGCGAGCGATAATACGGGCTTGAATAATTGGAGTGGAGCTTTTGCCTATGGTAAGGCTGGAGCTGTTATTCCTCAAGCTGCAACTCCTAAGCAACGCTCTGGCCAGTTCACGATGGCGGGCGCCCTTGCCGCAAACCAAATTAATCGGGACACCAACAACACCATTAATGGCTTATCTATCAGCAATAGTTCCTCTACCCCCATAAGTCTTACCAGTGATACACGGAGCGCATTTGAAACTGCTGGTGCTATTAGTCTTTCAATAGGCGTTGGTACCGGTACAAATATCGTATTCCCTGGTTCGATTGCTTTGAACCTAGATTTGGAAAGTTCTGGTAGTAGTACAACAACCACAGTAAGTAATCTTACCAGTACAAATCTATCCAATTCTTTATCGCTATCAGCTATTGAGGGGGCTGACGCTACTGCCATTGCCGGTAGCCTAGGGATCGCCGCCAACCCGCTTTCACCAGATAGTGTTGTTAGTACTACGCCCTCTACCGCTGCCACCTTGGGGCTTTCCGTGGCGATTAATGATCTTAAAACAGTTACCACTGCCAGCTTATCTAATAGCACTATTACGATATCTTCCCCAGCCGGTCTTACTATTAATGCCCGCGCTGATGATGTTAATCTAACCACTGCGGCCATTAGTGCTGCAGGTTCAGCGGCTATGGGAACGAAAACTCCAGGTTTTGGCTCCTATGCCATTGCTGGTTCTGGTGCTGGAGCAGAAAACTCTTACGCTAACCCAATTTCAGCATCAATTACAAACTCCAGTATTCAAGGCATCTCTGCTTCACAAGCTCCATCTGTAACATTAAATGCTAATTCAGATGAGGAGATCTTGGCTATTACCGGTGGACTAGATATTGCAGTAGCGCTAGCTGCCCAAGGTAAATCTCCTGCTGGTTCCCTCTCTTTTGGAGCTTCTGCATCAGTAAATGAGTTAAGCGGCGGTATTACAGCAAGCATCGATGGTGCTTCAACAATTAATTCTAATCAGCTAACTATTAGTGCCTCCGATGCATCTGCCATTGGAGCCTATGCGATAGCTGGTTCCCTATCCGTTTCTTCATCGGCCCTTGGCTCTGCATTTAGTGGGGCATTCGTTGGATCTGGCACTGGTAATACGATCAACCGACCTGTAACGGCCGTGATTGGCGACCCAAATTCCACAACTATTGGCAGCGGCAGTGTTAATGCTGCCAATCTCACCATCACCGCCCAACGCACAGATTCCTCTCGGATCATATCCGATGCTGCTGGGGCTGCTATTGCTTTTGCGAAAACAAGTGGTGCTGGTTCTGGGGCCTATGGAGCAAGTTTTGCCGGTGGCTTTTCGTTTAATACTCTTGAAGGTGGGATAACCAGCGGAATTTATAACATCACTGGTCTATCAGTATCTGGCAGTACAAATGTTCTTTCCCAGGCATTAACGGCTGGAAAGCAAGGTACTGCTTCAGGTAATATTTATAGTTTTGCGGGTGGATTTGCGGTGAGTGCCAATATTGGATCAAGTAAAACATCAACTGCAGCTGGGGCGGCTCTGGGACTGGCAGTTACTAGAAACACAATTAACGATGCACTTAAAGCTCAAATAAGTAATGTTCAGGGCCGTACTGTATCAGGGCTTGCCGGTGGTGCTACAAAGCAGATTCAACTTGGAGCTTTATCTGTGAGTGCAATAAATAAGCGTTTGATTAATGCTGAGGCCACTGGTGATGCTCTTACATTGTCTACGGGTGGAAACACTGCTCCAGCAGTTGCTGTTGCAATTGGCGCTGCCCAATCTACAAACACTATAAACTCTGATGTTTCGGCCACAGTTGATTTGGGAAGTAGCGTTGAGCTCTTGCTCGGAGGCGCCCTAGATCTTACCTCAGTTGATCTATCAAAGATCTCTGTTTTTGCCCTAGCCGTTGGACTCACAATGGCAAAAGATTCGAGTGGAATTTCCCTTTCTGGGGGTGGATCTGGAGCTACTAATATAATCACAAGTATTGTTAGTTCATCATTACGAGCCGCATCGTATCGCAGCACTGCGAGTGATACATCAGATAAAAAGGCCACTAAAATTTCTGCTTCTACAAAAACTACAAATTCAAACGGATCCACTGCCCAGCAGCGTGAAATCAAGGCTACCACTGCCGCCGGTTCCCTAGCAGTGGCTAAGGGAATGTCAGGAACAAGTGTTGGGGCAAGCATTGGTGCGACGGTTCTTAAGAATCAGATTCAGGCCAATAGCTCGGGCTCGGCTTCTGCAAATCTCCTACAAGCAAACTTATCTGCCAACAATGTTGTTACTAGCGGCTCAATACTTATATCAACAAGTCTTAAACAGAATATCGATGCAACAGCTGCTGCAGCTTCCCTTGCTATTGCTGTGAGTGCCCAGGATGCATCCTTGGCTACCGTTGCCCTTTCCGGTGCTGGAGCCTCTGCTTCAAATACCATAGTTGGTACTTCAAATGCCAGTTTACAAACATTATCTGCAGCAGGATCCCCTGGCACTTTGCTTCAAGTGGCTGGAAATATTTCGCTTGCCACTGAGACTTCTGACACAATCAAAGCCAATGTGGGCAGCGGCAGTTTAGCCATTTCCTATGCGGGTAATAATTCACCTGCATCAATCGCCCCCTCCATTGGTGTATCTATAGCGAGCAACACAATCAGTGGAGATGCTACAACTCTAATTAGTGGTTTTTCTCAATTAGTTACCACCTCTGCAGGCGGATTAAGCCAGCTAACCACAAGAAATCGAAGTATTGATTCAACGTCTGTTGCTGTTGCCATAGGGGCGGCTATTGGGGGTCAATTCCAGCTTGGCCTTGCCGGTGGTGGTGCTAGATCCACCAATGTTATCAATGGAAATACCCTGGCAGACCTTCAAACTAATGCTGCAACCTTGAGTGGTGCACTGGATATAGAAAGTGCAACCACTGACGCAATTACTGCCCAGGTTCAGGCCATTGCGGGGGCGGGAAGTGGCTCCTCTTCCGGTAATGGTGGAGCTGTATCTATTGGGGCCAGCCTTGCGAATAATACTATTGGCAGCTCTAGTTCCCCTGCAGTTACCAGAGCTTCTATTAATGGAGCCAGTGGCAGCAATGGAATTAATTCATTGCAAGCTGGTGGAAGTTTTACCTTAAAGGCCACTAATAATGGCACCATAGACGCTACCGTGGGTGCAACTGCAGCAGCTGTAGCTTGGAGTTCAGGGGGAGTGGGAGTAGCTGCCAGCGGAGCAGGATCATCTGCAACCAATACCAGAAATACCAGCACTCAGGCTCAATTAACTGGTTCTGGGGGCGCTACTTCCTCTTTAGTTATTCCTGCGGCGGTTTCTATCTCAGCTCTAGATAGTTCTTCACTTTCATCTACAAGTTGGGGTGCTTCCCTTGCTTTTGCCTTAACCGGCAAAGGGAAGTTGAGTGTGGCTCCAGCAGTGGGTGTTTCACTTGCCTCTAATCAAATATCAAGAGATGTTAATGCTTCCCTCTTAAATTTTGCAGCATCCACATTACCTGGTGCAGTTTCTATATCATCATCTACTGGCGGCTCTATTACAAGTAAATCTGTTGCTGTTGCCATTGCCGTAGCGGCGAGCGATTGGACAGCTCTAGGGCTCTCTGGCGGAGGCGCTAATAGTTTCAATACGATCACTGGAAATAATACTGCGCTTGTAAATGCAGTTAATGTTTCTGATTCTTTGGCTAGTGGATCCAGTGGGGTATTTTCGATTAATGCTTCTGACACAAGTTCTATTAGTGCCACTGTAGATGCAATAGCAGCTTCATTTACCTTGGGTAATTCCGGTGCGGCAGCGGCAATCGGAGTATCGCTTGCTAGAAACTTTATTGGCGAAACTCAGGGTAACCCAGGATTGAGTGGTGGTGATCCCAGAGCTTTTTTAAATAACCAGGGTGGCAATGGAAATCTGGTGGCAGCTCAGCTAACTAATTCAGCTGTTACTAGAAGAAGTAGTATTTCAATTAACGCATCTAATAATTCCACTGTCAAGAGCTATGTTGACAGCTTTTCCGCTGCAATTGGCCTTGGGGCTGCATCCTTTGGAGTGGCGTTATCAGGCGCTGGTTCTGAATCAACTAACCGTTCTTTGGTAAATGTTAAGGCTTCCGTAGATGGAGGTAGCGTTGCAAAAAGTCTTAACTTATCCTCTGGTCTATCTGTAGCTGCCACTGATGCAAGTTCCGTCGAAGCCACCAGCTGGGGAGCTGCCATAGGTTTTAGTCTTTCTGGCGGCACTGCTGTGTCTGCTTCTATTGGTGTTTCTTTGGCTCGAAACACAATCAATAATACAGTTACAGCTGGCTTGTCTAATCTTTCATCTGGAAGTTCAGTTGGTGGCTTATCTGTCTATGCTAAGAAGAACAAGTCAACATCTAAGGATTCAAATTTTAAAGCCACTTCAGCTGCTGTTTCACTTGCGATTTCCGGAGGTTCATCTGGCCTTTCCTTGGCCGGTGGTGGTGCCGATGCAATTAATACTGCCCTAGGTGATACAATAATCTCAGTTAACAATGTCAATCTATCCAGTAATGGTTTGGTTGATATTCTTGCATCCAATGATCAGCTGGCCTCTGCAGGAGTTGGCGCTGGAGTTGGCGCAGGATCATTTGCAGCCAGTGGAGGTGCAGTTGCCGTGGGGGCTGTTAAGGTTCAAAATCTATTGGGTGTAAATAGTTCTGATCCTAGCAATAATAGCAGGGCTAAAATATATACTACTATTGCAAACTCAACCATTAAAATGCAGGCTGTTGATTCTAGTCTTTCCCTGCAGAGTCAATCTACTGCTAGCTACAGCGCCCTGGCTGTTCCTGTTAGCATAGCACTTACTACTGGTCAATTTGCTGGTGCATTCTCGGGCGCTTTTAATGATTCGAGAATGGCTTATGACGTTGAGACTGTTGTTACCCAGTCTAATTTAATTTCCGCAAATAGTCTTACACTGCTATCTTCCACCGACAGTAATATCACTAATGTAAATACTGATTCTGGCAGCTTGGCTGCCAGTTTTAATCCATCAGCCGGGGCTGGTATTGCCGTGGGAGCTGCTGACAATCGCAATAGGATTGACAATATCTGCAAGACAGTTGTTCAAGATTCTGCCAATGGTAGCAATCCTACTGCTGCTCGCTATGTTTTGCAGTCTGCTGGTGATTTAACTATTAATGCTCTAGATCTTAGATCTTCAGTGGCTAAGAGTAATGCTACTACTGTTGCTGTATCTGCTGGCATTGTTGCCGCTTCAGGTGGTGGCGCCGGCATTTATAATACTATTGCGAATACGGTTAATACTATTTTTTCAGGGGCAATCGACTTAAATGCTGGATCTCTTGGTGATGCAATTGCTACACAATATACCCTATCCCCAGCTGGTGATTCTTCTTCTCCAGCGCCACAGGTTGATCAGATTCAACTATCTGGCCACTATAATTATGGCGATATCATCTCGCTTGTATTATCTTCCAGCGGAGGTAATAATACATCTACGATCAATTATACGGTATCAAAGTTGAGCCTGTCTTCCATTGCCTCCGACCTTGTGCTAGCAATTAATAATCAGGCAGGCTCTTTGTATGTTGCAGCAATAGAACCAGAAGATTTCGCAAGCCTTAGGATAACCGCAAAAACAAACAATCAAAGTTTCTCGTCCACTGCAGCTGTTATTACTCCTGCATATCGTTCCGCAGTATTATCTGTTGGTAGTGCAACTCAGAATTCAAGTTTGAATTCAGAAATCATTGGTGTTTCTGCTTCTGTTGGCATTGGTGGTGCGATCGGTGTTGGTATTTCAGAAAATACACTTTCTAATAATGTGCTTACATTGGTTCAGGGATCTACTTCATCAACTCCAAACGTGAATACAGCAACATTTGCCTCTTCCAAGGATCTTTTTGTACTTAGTACTGCTAATGAATCTATCGACCAAACAAAAGTGATTACAGTATCAGCTTCCCTGGTGGCTGGAGGGGCTGGGAATAATTCAAAGTCTATTAATACTAGCACTTCCCGTGCTCAATTTCAAGCCGGTTCGTTATATGCCCCAATGGGCAAAGCTTCTATTAGGAGTTTATCAATTAATTCATTAGATAGCTCCAGTTATGGTGGAGCTGTTGGTGGATTTTATGGTGTTGGTGTTATGATAGCAAGCTCTAGTTTAGGAAGATCTAGTAGTGATCCCGAGGTTCAATCAGCCTTGGGTGATGGGGCTAAAATCATAGCAAAGGATGTTGAAATTATAGCCCAATCTCAAGATGAAGTTTATGCAGATACAGTGAGTGCTGCTGGCGGTGGTGTGGCTGCTGGAGCCGGTGCCCAATCAAGCACAAGCACAAATCAAACTGTCCAAGCCAGTGTTGGCTCATCTGCCTTTATTAACGCCTCTGGCTCAATAAAGATTTCCAGTTTTATTGATCAAAGCAGTGAGGATGGTAATCCTGGTGGTGTTGACAGTCGCGCAGAGGGAATAGCTGTTGCTGGTAGCCTTGCTGGCGGTGGCGCCTCGCTTTCCAATGAAGTTAATAGCAAAGCCCAGTTAACAATTGGATCTAACAGTCAAATTGTTGCTCCATCAATTGACCTAGGCTCAAGTAATAATCTTCAGAAAACTTATTTTAGCCAACAGGATGGCAATGGAACATCCCCCATAGGCAATGTAAAAGTTGTTGTTGCTAGCCTTGCCGGCGGCGCTGGCAGTAATTCATCAACAAATATTGGTAATGATTCTGGTTCTTTCGGTTCATCTATTTCGCTCGGCTCTAATGCTTTGATTAGAGCCACCGGTAGTCAAGCATCACCCAGTATCCTAACAATTCACACAAATAATATAGTTAATGCCACCGACGATGCTACCTTAGATGCGGTTTCAGCCATTGCTGTTGTTTCTGGTAATTCTTCAGTAACAAATAAGAGTCAATCAACAATTACCGCTGCCACTGGCAGCCAGATTATCAGTGAGTCTGGTGATGTAGTGATATCAGCAAAGTCGGATGGTTTAGTTAGTTCATCTTCATCAGTCTTATCTGGGGCCCTAGGTTTTGGTAATTCTTATGCAACCGCAAATAATACTCCCCTTCAGAGTATTTCATTAACGGGTTCCACTGTTAAAGGACGTAATATTCGACTTTGGTCTGGCTTGGATTCTAGTGGAGTTCCTAATGTGCTTACCACCACAGCCGATGCTCAAATCAATGCTGTTGTTATAGGCGTTCCAATTCCATCTGCCACGGCTAACACTAAAGATACTAATTCAATATCGATTGCTAGCAGTTCTCAGCTTTTGGCGCGAAACAATGTAGAGCTTAAATCTCAAAGTAATTACTGGAGTACCAATAGTTCCAGTAATCCTCCTGCACCCCGTTCTTTCGCTGAATCCCAGGCATATATTCTTGTAGCTGTGCCAATCAATGGTAGTAAGAGCACCCCAGATTCAACTATTAATACGATCACAGTTGATAATTCCTCTCAGTTGATAGGCGGCAGCCAGCATCAGCTCAAGATCTATACTCTTCCTTACACCACAGATTTAGCACAGCAAAATAGTTATTTAAACTTGAGTAGTTCCAATCGCCTTTCTTCTGCTTTAGTTTTAAACACTAAACTTACTGGATCTCAACTTACCTCCCTGGGCTTAGACGGCACCATGGATTACACGTTCGTAACCCTTGCTCCCCCCACTGGTTTGCAGCTTGATCTTACGAATACTATTGCTGCTGTTGTACCCCTTGCACTCTGGAATGATCCTGAGCAAAAACCTTACCTATCAGTTGTTGATCTTGGCAGTAATTTGGCGGCAGAAGATGAGCAACTATCTGCCTTGATTGCCGATAACGATACCTCGCCGAGTGATCGGGCTCGCTACATTTCACAACAGGAGGATGTTCGTAGGCAAGCTGATCAGCTTGGCTTAATAGAGCCTGAAACAGGGGTGATACAGGGTAGCCTGGAGGGTTTGGCAATCATGCTTCCTGATCTATATGCTGCCCCAGGTTCTGTATTTTTAGATGCCGTTGGTGCTGGCACTATCCAGGTGGGTGGCACAACATATTCTTCAACTCCTGCTAGTCTTCCCAGTCAGATTAAAGCATATAACAGCGCCTCGATAGAAGTTGCAAATTCTGTGCCGGTAATGTTGTATGGCAACGATATGGTGATAGATGACTCTCAAGTTGTTGATGTTTCGTCGGGTACTTACACTGTTTTCAATCCAGGGGCTCTTTATATCAATCATCAGGGAGGTACTACAAATTCAAGTGCTACACCGGCACCGATTGCCACAATTAAAGTAACTCAAAACCCTCGAAAAGAGCTTACTATTCCAGGAGCTCCATCTATGCCACCGCCGCCAGATCTTTATCTCACTGGTTCTGTAATTAATGAATCAGGTTCTATTACTATCACTAACACCACTGATTCAGTACTTGTTTCTGGTGAGTTGCGTGGTTCCACTGTTAATATTTCGTCTGCTGGAAACTTTTCCCTCTCTAGTGATACCTGGTTCCATACTGGAGCTGATCCTCGTCAATATCTAAATTATGACAGTTACAGAGCAATAGCCTATACTGCAGCTACAAATACCAATGGTACCTACAAGGGTGTTGCTACCTCAGCAACGGCATCAAAGACTACGGTTGATTCTGCGGCTGCTAGTAATGCAGGAACTATTTTTTCCCGTGGCGATATAAGTATCAATGCGCTGTATCTTAATATTGATGGACTTATTCAGAGTGGCACTCCTTCTTTAAGTCTGCTGGTTGATACAAATTTCAACCCTGCTTTTTCTACTTCGTTGGTTGATTCCACTGGTCAACCGATTTCAGGGATTAGTTATGCTTCCGTAAATGGTAGGCCAGTCCCTCTCTCCGGTTATGTTGATACTACTACTCGCTCAATTACACTTTACGACATAAGCAGTAAGGGTGGTAATATTACCTTAACTGGCCAAGTTTTAAGTACTGGTGCTGGTAGCGTCCTGGCCTTTAGCGGACAGCCAACTCTTTCGATTACCAATAATAGTAGCTGGAGTCTTACTACTGGTGCTATTGATCTATCTCCTATATCAGGAAAGATCACTATTGTTGATACACCGAGAGTCTCCATGGTCCCAACGGCGGTTGATGTTTCTGGTAATATAATTTCCTTTACTAATCCCCATGGCTTGAACACTGGCGAGCAAATCATTTATCAATACAATACAAGTCTTGGTAGTTCAGGCTCCATAAACTCATCCTCCCCCATAGGTGGTTTGATTAATGGCACTATTTATTTTGTCCAAGTTTTGAGTTCTACCTCGATAAAGCTTTCCGTTTCTTCAAATTCTTCTCAAGTTGTTGATTTAACTAGTTGGGATTCTACACGGCAATCATCATTCACCTTGGCTGAAGTAAAGAAAACCGAATATAGTTTAAATGCGTCAAATCAGATAACTAAATCTACCTCTAGCCTGATTGGATCTGCCACCTCCTATACAACGCCTGTTGCTACAACAGTTGCTCCAACAGTTGCTTCTGGCAGTGGAGGCACCATATACAACACTAGTTATAACCCTGACTCAGGCCTTACCTACGCCTGGACAGAAGGTCAAAGAAAGACACAAACCACCGTTAAGTATGCAGCGAAGAAAACTTTTAACTTCTTCTATGATTTTCCGGCAGGCAATGATTCCTGGGATTCTATAAATGTTCAAACTACTGACCCGCAGCCGTTGCTTGAAGGCCAAGCACTTCAGTCAGCATTGCCTCCTACGTTAAATGGAAGTACCTCCTATTCTGTTGTTTATCAACAGGTGACTCAGGGTTCTCCCCAGGTTACAACAAGAAATTGGACCACCGGCGGTGGCTGGCTACGTAAGAAGACTTATCACACTCAAGTGACCACAATTCAGGGTCTCAAAGATTATTACACTAACTCCATCAAAGCAGACAATCCTATCTCCATAGGTATTCTTACCCCTTCTGCATCTTCTCCTACTCCAGCAGGTTCGCTTGCCGTTAATAGTGCTGGTTCATTGTCTATGCCTAAGGGTGTTAAAAATGCCAGTTCGATTTCTATAACCACCAGCGGCTCAGCTGATCTTAGTTTGATGGCTCTTCAGGTAAAGGATTCCAGTGTTCCTATTTATCTTGATTCAGCTGGTGATCTTAATCTTCAAGTTGGTGGCGCCTCCAGTAGCAGTGATGCCATTAATCTTCAGGCGATGGCCGCCAAGGATTTGACTGTACAAACTTTCAGCAATGCTGGTTCTGCCGCCGCGCTGCGTCCCCTAGCTGCATCTAACACAGGGATTGGTTTATCGGCTGGCAAAAACCTACGTCTTTTGCTAGCTGGTTCCCTAGACAGCAGTGGTCAGTCGACCAGTGGCAGCACATCAAACTCAGAGCTACTAAAGGCGGAACGTATTGAACTAAGTATTGGAGCCGCTTCTTTAGCGAGCAGCTCCGCCCCATTAAGAATCAACACTGGTATCTATGGTTTAACTAGTAATAGCGGCTTTGCCATGGCTCTGCTAGGTAATGGCTCCAGTGCCTCTGTGCGTGAAACTGCTGGTGATTTGAAATTAGTTTTACCTGCTAGCTACAGCAGCAGCCAATCTATTTCTTTATCAGGGAACCTTGATCTTTCGGTAAGTTCTGGTGACTTGCTTAATGCTACAGGAAATGCCATCAATCCAATTAATTCCGCCACTTTGTCGGAGCAGGATCAACTCTTTAAAATTACCGGACAAGCTGGTATCGATCAGGCCAATGCAGAAATGGCCCAGCAGGATAAGGATAACTACACAAATTACTGGACCATTTATCGAGGTTGGACCCAGGCGTCAGATGGCAGCTGGGTTGCTCCAGCCATTCAGAAGCATCAAGAACCAACATTTATTTTTACATCTGCTGAAGTTAACGATTTAAAAACCAGTAAGGGCTATTCAGACTCTGCAATTTTATCTTATCAAGCCAGCTTAAATCTCATTCATCAGTCCCAAGGTTCCGGGTCCTACTCTAGTTCCTTTGTTTATAGTCGTTCGGAGGAGGACAAAAAGGCTTATCGTGCCCAGCGCGTTGTTGGCAATAATACTTACTACTATCCTCTGGCCGCTGATCTCTATAACCTTCTTTTCCCTCAACAGGCCCAAGCCAAGGGCATTCCTGCCAGCTCGGGTGGGGATACTGGATCTGGTAGCGCAGCGATTGCAGCGGCTGCAGTCAATTTAAATGTGTCTGGTGCCATTGGTCGCACCTCAGATTTGGTTCAGATAAATATTCCCGATGGTAATTATGAAAAGCTCTCCGCAGAGAATGCTGAATTGCTTAGTAGTTCTGCCTCTTCTGATGTAGCTGGCCGTTCCTATGGAGTTTATAAATATATTGGTACCAACCCGCTTTCGACAGTTTCTGCTACCACCACTTTAGATCTTTCTAATACCTCTTTGTTTGCTAGCTATAACCCTGATTACATTGCTGGATCTGGTCCTCTGTATCGCTACAATGGTTCAACGGCATTGAATAATGTTGATTTAAGCGTTGTTGATTTTTCCTCAAAGGATCCCAGTGGTAGGGCCCTCTGGATTGCTGTTAACAGTGGCAGTGCAAAGTACGACACCACTGTTAGCTCTGCCAGCTTCAGTGTTGGCGATGGATCCCTTGTTATGGATACCCGAGCTCAGCTTTCTATTAATCAGATTGTCTTGGTGCGTACCCCAGCCTTTTATGGTTATTACCAATACAAAGGCAATCCTGCTCGGCTCGAACTGCAACAGCAGGACTATGGCAATGGCTCACTTTGGGCATCATTAACCATTGGTTCACAAAATGCATCTGTTACCAGAACCAACCATCCCACCACGATTAAGAGCGGAGATTTAATTACTGATCCCTCCTTGTTGGTGGGGGTCACATTACGTTTAAATACTCCCCTTACACTTAATGCTTCTGGTTCTCTTTCGGCCTCAGCGGGTAGTGGGCTACGCATAAGTGCCACTAACGCTCTAACCTTGAAAGATATAAATAATTCTGGAGTAACCAACTTAACTGCCCCTTCCATTAATCAGGACGCCAGCGGCACAGGCATTTACAACAATCGTGGGCCCATTGAACTGCGCAGCACCGGCGGAAACCTTGGAAGTTCGATTTCTCCCCTTAAGGTCACCACTGCCGAAGTAGCTTCTTTACATAGTAGTAATCAAGCTGGAAATACCTACATCAGCAGCAGTGCTGATTTGGCCTTGGGCTCATTGATATCTACTGGCACCCTATCGGTTAGCTCTATAGGTGCCCTCCGCGATGCCGGTCGTAATGCCAGTGCCATAGGTTTGGCCAGTGTCAATCTGCAGGCTCCTACCCTCAACTTATCTGCCAGCAGCCTTGGCACAGCGGTATCTCCCTTATTGGTGGGCGGTGGTAGTAGCGGCCAGCAAACCACACTTAATGCCCTTAGTGCCGGTGGTACTAACGGACTAATTTCCATTGGCTCTAGGGGTTCTACCCCAGTACTTATTAGTGGTCTCTCGGTTAGCCCTGCCGCAGCGGATTCCTCACCCAACGGCAGTGTGTGGCTGAGTGGCGATGGCTTTGCAAGCGTTAGTGGCTCCACCCCGGTTATCACGGCAGCGAACTTGGTGCTTGATGGTCTCGCTGGTTTTGCCAGCGCCAGTGCTCCCCTGCGTACCTCGATCATTAGCCTTGCAGGCTCAGTTGGCAGTGGCGGCCTGTTCCTACGTAATAATCGCGCCCTTGCAATTGATTCAATTAGTGATCGCACAGGCACTCGTACGTATCAGGGTATTGCCATGGCAGCTAGCTCCACCATTGATACGAGCAGTGGTGGGTTAACCATTGCTAAAAATATTTCATCTACAGCTGGGAATCTGTCCCTTAATTCTGCAACTGATTTGCTTGTAAACTCCACCGGTTCAATCAATACCTCTGGCACGGGAAGTCTTGCACTTAATGCCAATGCCACAACCGGTCAAATATCTGCCGCTAGTGGTTCCCAGCTAAATCTATCCAGCACTGGCTCTGCAACTTTTACTGCTGGTAGTTTGGTATTTCAAGGGGTGATCAATAGTGCAGGCGCCCTTGCGTTTGCACCTAATACTGCCACTAATCTTAATCTTGTTTCCTACTTAACAAGTGCACAAAAAGATGGATTGATTGGCACTGGTGTGTTAGCGAGCAGCCTTGATGGCAGTATTAATAATGGTGAGATAACTACCAACTTGATTCTAGGTGGCAGCCTCACCTCAACAGCCAGTGCTGGCCTCTCTTTGGTCACTAGTCGTCCCCTTGCGGTTTTGGGTGACATCACTGCCACTTCTGGGTTGTTGAGTATTAGTTCCACCAGCAGTGATGGATTGTTTGTTTTGGGCAATCTTTCTGCCCTCAACAGCCTTTCGCTCAATGCCTCCGTTGGCAGCCTGCGTAGCACTGTCCCCTCAACTTTACGCACCACCACTGGTTCCATAGGTTCCATGGTTTTGAGCGGTTCAGCTGGTGTGTCTCTTTACGGTTCCATCCTCGCCGGCGCCAATTCCACTGCCACGGGGCCTGCTTGGTTGAGCACCAGCACCAACTTGAATATCTCTAGTGCAACTACCCTCACCTTGGCAGGCGCCAGTGCTGTGGCTGGCATCACTACCATCAGTGCGCCCAGCATCAGCATTACTGCTTCCGGTGGGGTGATTAGCCGCGGTGATCTTTCTATCAGCGCAACTGGTACATCCTCAGGCCAAGGTCTTTTCTCTTCTGGCTTGCTTGTGGCCGGTGGCAATGTAAATACATCACTCTCTGCCCTTAGCCCCACCAGCAGCTCTGCTTCCTCCTCCTCCAGCAGCACCAGTGTTCAGGGTTCTACTCTTCAGGTCAGCAATATAGTTTTGGAATCTGCATCGAGCGCCAAGCTCAATATTACGGTTAATCGTGATGCGGTTGATGCCCTTGTGCTTGGCGGCAGCACCTCCGGAACAGGTAATTCCCAGGTGGATCTAGTGGTGGCAGGGGCCTGGATGGCCGCACCTCAGGTAAATATTTCCGCTCCGCAATCGCCGCGGTTGTTGCATGATTTGATTGCTCGAGATTCCCTCTCCATAAATGCCACTAGTAGTAACAGTGCAAATGCAGGTTTGCGGGTTTCGCCCCTCTCGCAATTGCTACTAGGTAGTGGCGATGGCGCCACTGCCATTAGCAGCTTCGCGTTGAGTGGCTCCAGCATCAATCTGCCTGGTGATGCTTTTGGCTTGGCAATTGAGTCCCTTAGCAGTGCCCCCCAAGACTTCCTCAATGGCAAGCTCTCAAACCCCTTGAGCCTTGTGCTTGCTGTTACTCGGCAGGCCAGCGGCACCAGCACTGGCCTTGAAACCAAAACCTTTACAGCCACCACAGCCGCCCGTCAATATGCTTCCCTCGCTGATCTGATAACAGCTATCAATAGTGCGATCAGCACTGCCGCCAGCGCCGCTGGTTTGCTTGCTGCCAATGCTGAAATTCCACTGCTGGATATCCGTGGCAGCAACGTTCGGCTTGGCTTAAGGCCTGCCACGGGCAGCCGGCTCAATCCTTCTTTGGCCCTCTCCTTAAATACCACCAGTTCCTCTGGTCTGAATCAGCTCGGCAGCTTTACTGCTTCCTCTGCCCTTCAGGCCGCAACCCCAGCCACGGTGCTTAGCCGAGCTAAGGCCACCAGCTTGGCCATTGGTTCAGCCAATAAAACCTTTTCTTCTTTGCAATGGGACGGCGGAGTGCGTAGCACCAATGCTGATTTGGCCAGCAGTGTGAGCTGGAGCCTGCGACCAGCCAGTGCCGCTGCCACCCAGAACTTAAACGCGCCAATTGATGCCCCTGTGATTAGTTTTACCCCCGATGCTGGCGGTGGTGCCGTTGGTAATCTCTTGGCTAATTTTTATCTATTGGGCCGCACAAAAACATTTGAGATTACCCAGGCAGCTGATCTCACTCTCACTTCGCTGGCGGATGTTTCAGCCGCCCCTAATCTCACAAATCTTGTATACCGATCTACAGCTGGTGCTCTAACTATTACCGGCAGCAGTAATACCGCCTCCATTCCCAGCTATAACACCTCGGCTGGTTTAACCCTGGCGGCCACGAGAGACATCACCATTGGCCAGGCCAGCAATGCCTTACAGATCAAGGTACCCAGCCTTAGCCTTAGCACTTCCGGTGCCATCAGCGTTGGTTCTGGAGCAGATCTTCAGGCCAGTGGCGTTGCGGGGGGGCCTGGATTTTCTTTCTCTGGCAGTGCCGTAACCATTGCTGGTGGTCTTTCCACTGCCAATGCCAGCAGCACAAGTATTACCGCAACCAGTGGTAGTTTAACCTTGGCCTCCACTGCCCGGTTAAGTGGGCTGAAGGGCAGTCAAAGTTTCACTGCCACCGGAGCAAGTTCTGATTTAATTCAGGCCACTGCCCTAGGTAACAACAGCCTAAACGCTGCTATCAACCTAAGTGCCGGCCGCAATTTGAGCTCTAGCGCATCAATTACCACCGGCGGGGTTGTGAGTTTTATCGCCAATGCGGGCAACATAAGCAGCGCAGAGGAGATTTATACCACCAGCGACAACGTTCTGGTGGACAAGCTGGGCTACCGCGTTAACAGCAGCGGTGCCTTTGTTAATGGCTCTGGTAATACGTTAACTGGCAGTGAAAAACCACTTTATTACGGCGTTCCTTACTTGCCAGTTAGCGGTGGTTCGATCCGAGCTTCCAGCTTTACAGCCAGCGCCCCTAGCGGCAATATCACGCTGAATGGATCGGTTTTTCCCGCTGGTACTCCTGCGGTTACGAGCCTCAGTGCTCCGGTGTCTAGTTTCTCCGATGCCAATGATCAGTTCACAATTACTGGCCATGGGCTTAGCACCGGCACCGCCGTTCGTTTTTATGGCGTTCAAGATGGTGCCCTGCTGCCACTAGTTGATGGCGGCCTCTACTACGTTATTCGCACTAGCGCCAATAGTTTCAAGTTGGCAGGCAGCATTGCTGATGCCAACAATGGATTTGCTATTCCCCTTTCGCTTGCCGCTTCCATCACCAGCGGCAGCTTGGCCAGCTTCTCCCCGCAGGTGGAACTGGGTTCCTCCAATGTGAGCCTTTCGGCCCGCTCTATTGCTATCAGCGGCAACATCCAAACGCAAAGCTTCACTGCCACCGCCACCGCCGGCGACCTTGGCTTGTTGGAGGAAGCCTGGATTTCTACCGGTTCCACTAGCCTTTCCACCCCAGCGGCCTATGGCCTGTTGATTGACCGAACCCGCACAGATCTGCGTAGAGCTATTCTGAGCACCTCCAGCCTTTCATTGCCAAGCAGCGGTAGTTTAACGCTTAAGGGCTTTTTGGATCTACTGCCCACATCTGCTGGTACAAACACAAACCTAAGTTTCCCAGGGTCTGTAACAATTACTGGAGAATTAACAAGTTCAGCAAATCTCACTCTAAATGTTTCTGGAGCGCTCAATGTTAGTAGGGCTGGAAGCATTGAATCTAGTGGTGATCTAACCCTCAATGCTGGAAGCTTCAATCTTGATGCCGATGCCACGCGGCCCGGTTGGGAGTTAACGACCGTACCTTCATCGGTTACAGCTGTCACTAGCAACCAGAGTGTGGCAGTTGGTTCCAGCCTTGCCGCCCAAAATCTGGCCTTTACTGGTGATGTGAAACTGGTAATTGATATTGTGGCCGATGTTCTTAGCTATGTAGGTGTTGATGGTAGCTCCTTGCCCCATGGTTTGCTTACAGGAGATGTTCTTTATTACAAAAATGGAGCTAGCAACGGCGCCCTAGGCCGTGCTGGTTTGCTTAATACAAATACCAGCGATCCAAGCCTAGCAACCGCTTACACCGTTCAGCTTTTAGACGGCGCTCGCTTTCAACTTAAGCGTAATAACGTAATTGTTGATCTTAGCTCTGCTAGTGGCAGCAACGATGCCTTGGTGGGCCTAGACATTGTTGACACTCAGGTGGAAACAAGCACCACCCAATTAACTCAAATTGGCACCCAACAGGTTCAAGTGGGTAACCAATGGACAACCTACGACCTTTCCCTAAATCAGGATGCTTTTTATCGACCTGCCACCGGTGAAATTCGTGAATATTTTGTGCCAGGCGTTGATTTCACTGTTGCCTCCATACCTTGGAGTTCCTATGGAACCAGTGCTCCAGCCAGTAGTAGCAGCCAGGCCCTTAGCTGGGATCAATACAGCACAAGCCAAAGAAGTGCGGTGCTTGATTATCTTGGATATAAACCCCTTTATGCTGCAAATTTTAACAACATCAAACTTAATCAAAATCGTAATGGTGTACTTACTTCCACTGCCATAGATAATCCTTGGGCGAGCGGCACCAATAAGATCTGGTTGCCCAGCAGTGGCAATTTGGCTGGCATGGCCATAGAGGGCACTACCGACGCGTTTGCAAAGGTGGTTAGTAATGAAACCTTTGAAGGCGCCAGCTCCACTGCAAGCAAGGGTTGGAGTTTTGCAGCTGGTACAGCACCCACATTTGCCAGCGGCGGTACCCCTGCCTCCCCCAGCACAGGCACTAACACAAGCATTAACTATTTCTCCCAGTTCCTCGGTACATTTGCTAACGGAGTTAAAACACAGGGCCAAGATGCCTGGAAAACCTACAATTTAGATGGTAATGGTGGAACAGTCAGTTTCGATCTCTACCGTATTGATTCCTGGGATAACGAGAAATTTAGAGTTTATGCCAATGATCTGATTGCTTTGGAATCCAGTTTTGGAATGGCTAATGTTAGTGCTCCTATTAGCGGTGCTAACAATAACTACACTTGGACGATTACACCAAAAAATGATTATGGCGATCATTATGGGATCACGGGCTGGTTTGATCAAACTTTCCGTGTGAATATTAACGTTCCCACAGGTGTTTCCAGCCTCAAGCTTGGTTTTGGCAGCACCCTCGATGAGTCTGCAAATAATGAGTCCTATGGCATTGATGCCCTGTCGGTGGTAAATGCATCCAGCATCTACAGCACCACATCGGCTGCCACCTCCGCCACCCAGGCCCTTAAGCTTGATGGCGTAAATGATTATGCCGATCTACCAGATTTTAGCCTTGGTGGTGATTTAACAGTTGAAGCTTGGGTTTATATGAATCAGGCCCAAACCTGGTCGCGCATTGTTGATATTGGTAATGCTGCAGCTAACAATAATATTTTGCTTGCCAGTTATGCTGATACAGGCAGGCTGGTGTTTGAAACCTACGGTAATGGCATCAGTAATGGAGTTACCATTACTGATAGCCCTTTGCCGATAAACCGTTGGGTTCATGTGGCTGCGGTGCTAAATAATGATAAGAGCACCAATATTTACCTAGACGGTGTTTTGGTTAAAACCGGCAGTTCAGCTGCGTTGCCCACTGATATGGTCCGGAGCAACACCTGGGTGGGCCGTAGCAACTGGAATGGTGATGCTTATTTCAATGGGGCAATCCGTGATTTAAAGATCTGGAATGATGCCCGAACCAGTGCCGAGGTGCGCAGCGATATGTCCCTGAGTCCCAGTGGCAGCGATAACGCCTTGGCCGCGTGGTACCCCTTCTCTGGACCAAGTGGCGCTCAGTTGCTTCAAGGCGCAACTACAGGTGATGTTTATGGGCTTGGGAGTGCTGATGCCAATGGCGCCAGCAGAGAATGGGTGGGCACGGCCACTGATACGGCCAAGGTGCTCTATACCCAAAATCGTTCGGCCCTTACCGCCTCTACCCTTTCTCAAACCATATCCAATCCCTTGGATTCAGCCGCTGGTAGTACCACTTTTACGGCGGTAGTTTCTGATCTTGAACCTCTCTCTGGCAGCAACACCGGTGGCAGTGAATGGCGTGTGAGCTACGACAGCAATGGTAATCGCACCTATCGCATTAATGGTTTGCTCTCTAATTTCAGCTCCAGTCCCCAAACTAGTAATGCCACGATTTCTCGCTTGCCCGATTGGTATGACAACAGCACCTACAGCTCTGTTGCCTATCCCGGCACAGGCCCTACCACAGCATTCGGTACGCAGAAAGGCAATGCTCCATTCATCCTTGGCTATAGCCAACGGCCAAACCTTGAAACCTTCGACTCCTCAGCCTCTGGCTGGGCTGGGCCATCTGGAGCTGTGCCAATTACAAATAATGGCTACTTTGGCTCTTTCATGGGTCGGTTTTCTAATGGCAGTAAGAGCAACGGTCAAGATGTTTGGAAAACCTATAACCTAGAAGGCAACGGCGGACAGATAAGCTTTACTCTTTATAAATTAGATTCATGGGATAACGAGTTTTTCCGTGTTTATGCCAATGATCAGGTGATTTTTGAACAGCAGTTGGTATTTAATGTTAACTACGGTGCTCCATTTACTACTAATCTAAACGGTTATTCGGCCACCAGTGTTCCGCATAATGATTATGCGCCGCATTATGGCAATGAATACTGTAATGATCAAAGCTTTGATATCTCTATCTCGATTCCAGTTGGCATAACCTTTTTAAAGCTAGGTTTTAGCAGCACTCTTGATCAGTCCGTAGATGATGAGTCCTACGGCATAGACAATTTGACTGTATCTAACGCCAATCAAAATCCTGGTCTTTTTGCTCCCTCAAGCAACAGTCAAAATCTTGATTATATTAGGAGTACGGCCTCCTTGGTTAACCGGAGCTTGGTAAATAGTACTGGTACCTTGCGAACTGTGGGTTCCATCCCTTCAATTACTAATGGCTACCTAGCCTCCAGTGGGTCATCAAGCAATACCGATGCCGTTACAAAATCTGAGGCCCTCAGGGTTGTTACAACCGATGCCTCTGGCAGTAGTCAAGCATTTGCTGGATATACCAGGTTAGCAAGGCTAACCACAGCTGCAGAGGTTTCCGCGGCCACTGCTAAGGCTGCAGGTCGTGGGGGACAGATTGCTTTTGCAGTAGATGGTTATCAGCCCACTAATTCATCTGTGTGGACCTACTACAACGGCCAGCCCATGGGTGATGTGTGGGGCAATAGACAACTTTATTTTGCCACTCCTTCTACCAATTGGGATACAGCTAATGCCTACGCAGTGGGCATGGATGGCAATTTAGCAAAAATTGATAATGCTTCTGAAAATGCCACCATTGATTCCCAATTTGGGCTTGCATGGATCGGTGCCTACCGTCCCAGTTCTGGGGCTGGTTTTCAATGGACTGACGGATCTGGCTTAAGTTATTCTAATTGGGCTCCAGGTGAGCCTAATAATTCTTTTGGGCAGGTTACGACGACTTTTAGTAATAATTTTGATGTTAATACCAGTGGTTTTGCAAGTACCAGAAGAGATACTCGTTATGGTACTTTTCATGGCCGTTGGGGTGATCAGGGCGCATGGGAGACTTATATTTACTTGGGTATAGATCCTAATCAAACCACTCAAATCACATACGATTTCCTGAGATTTGATAGTTGGGATAATGAAAATATGCGTTTTTATGTGCAAACAAATCTTGGTTCATGGGATCTGCGCAAGTCTTTCCAGTTCGATCGGCAGGAGGGCGCCTTTGATCTGCTAAATCAGAATGGTTTTAGGATGAGTTTTAATCCTACCCGATTTGGTAATTTTGCTTTTTCTGGGTGGAATGATCAGACTTTTTCTGTAACATTGTACCTACCCCTGGGCGTTACCTATTGCAACCTTTATTGGGATGCTGAACTTAATCAAAATAATGACGATGAGTCCTGGGGGATGGATAACTTTGTGGTTAGGCAGAGCCCTGGCGAACGCTATGTTAACATTTATGATGGGGGTCAATGGAATGATTTGTCTAACGATGGTTCTCTCCCTGGGGTTGTTGAGTTAACTGTTCCTAATATCAATTGGCAGCCTGGTGAACCCAATGATGGGGGGGCAGCAAATACCTCTAGAAATGATGAAAATTATCTATATCTTTATAATTGGTTAGGCACATTTAATGACGGATCTAATAACTCTAATTGGTATCTTTCCCAGGGATCTCCTGTTTGGGGGCCCGCACGAGACCTCAGGGAAACTTTTTATGATTACAAATATGATTGGACATCCGTGGCCCAAGATGTAAGTGATGTTCGAAGCAATTATCGCTATAGCACCACTTCTATCGTTACTCCTATTTATGAAACCCAGCCGCTTTACCACCAAGAGGATATAACCACCGTTTCTACCGTTTCCCAGTTAACACCTCGCCAGGTTAACCAAACTGTTTACCAAACCCAAGCAGTTACCACCGGAGTGGCCACCAGCTACACCACAGATTTCCGTCTGTCAGCCGCTGCACCGTTTACTAGTATTAAGGGTAATCGTGTTAATATAAATAACATCGGTTCGAGTTCAACTAATCTTTCTGGCAATATCACTGCCAGCGCAGCTACTACATCCGCCAACGGTGTAAATATTAGTGTTACATCTGCTGGTGCCATCAACCTCGGTAATGGTGCCAGTAGCTCTGTTACCAGCACCTTTTTGACTAATAGCCTTGGTATTAAGGGATCTGGCATCAGCCTTGCCAATGATGTGCTTCTTTCGGGAATTAATGGCACCCAACCCCAAACTCTGAACCTAGATGCTGGCGCAGGAGTACTTAGTTTGCAGAGTAATCTCTCCCCTGTGGCTGCTCTCACCCTCAAGGGCACAACTTTGGCTCTGCCCGTTTCTAGTACCACAGCTTTTTGGGCTAATTCCCTAACCCTTGATGCAGGTACGAAACTTACGGTGAGTCAACCGGAAGCTAATGCACAGCTGTTGCTTACGATCGCTAGTACGAATGCAGGTGCCCCCAGTGCCCTCTCGCTAATGGCAGGTGATATCAGTACCACTCAAACCTTTGATAACCCCCTCACTGCTTGGAATACCGCAGCCACATTTAGTAGTGTGCCCCTCCTAGCTGGAAGTGGCACCACCACGGCCCTGGGTCGTTTTGCCAATGGCACTAAATCTTCCAATCAAGATGTTTGGAGTAATCTTAATTTCAACAACGCTGGTGGGACTATCAGCTTTGATTTGTTGCGTCTTGATTCTTGGGAAAATGAAGCTTTTAGGGTTTTTGCTAATGATAATCAAATCCTCTCAACCAATTTTCAAGGTTCCAGCAACGAAACTACCAGCCGCTCTGGCACTAGCAATGGTTACAGCTGGACAATTTCCCCGATATCTAATTTCGGTTCCCTAGGTGGAAATAGCGGATACTCCGATCAAACCTTCCGGGTATCTATCACAGTACCCGCAGGAGTTTCAAGCCTCAAGCTTGGTTTTGGCAGCACCCTCAATTCGTCAGTAGATGATGAGTCCTATGCCATAGATAATATTACAGCTACCACAAATGTTGGTCAGATACTTCTCAATGAAAGTTTTGAATCGATGTTGGCTGGATGGCAGCAATCTGGCTCTGTTATCTCTGCTCCCATAGCTTTGAATAGCACCGCCAATGGTGGCATTGGCAATGTGCTTGGCATGTTTGCCAACGGACCTAAAACCAATGGTCAAGATATCTGGCGAAACTTTAGCCTCAGTGGCGATGGCGGTAAAGTTAGTTTCGATTTCTATCGCCTTGATAGCTGGGATAATGAAGCATTCAGTATCTATGCCAACGACGCAGTTATTGTTAGTACTAATTTCCAAGTTGGTACGAGCCTAGCTGCGCCGATAGCTGGAACAACAGCTAGCGGCTACAGATATTTAATTACACCTATTGCCAATGCTAACAATTTCTATGGCAATAGAAGTTATGATGACCAGGCTTTCCGAGTTAGTGTTGATATTCCCGCAGGTGTTTCCAGCCTCAAGCTTGGTTTTGGCAGCACCCTCGATGAGTCTGCAAATAATGAGTCCTATGCCGTAGACAATTTTAAATTCTCTGACCCGGGCAGTCTTTCCATTAGTGCCCTAAGCAGTTCTTTGCCCTTGGTAGTAAATGCTGCAGGCAGCGTATCGCTTGGAGGAAACTTAACTGCAGCTGCCCTTGATTTGATCGCTGGTTCCCTGGCCAGTGCCAGTGGCGGAAGTTACAGTGGTAGTGGATCTCTGAACCTGCGCCTTACTGGGACTAACACCACCAACCTTTCATCTTTCTTATTCTCAGCGCCCAGCGTTAATCTTGATAGCCAGGCAGGTGGCGCCTTTAAGGTTAATAGTCCCACCATTAATCTAGCCTCTAGAAATTCACTTTCTGTGAGCCAGGCTGGTACCGGCTCCACTAGTCTTTCTGTGAACAGCAGTGCTGGCAACTTCTCATTTACCAGCCCTGCTTCTCTAAATATTGCTCAGTTAAACAGCGGCAGTGGTAGTGTCTCCATGGCTGCAAGCAGCGGTGATATCAGTTTAGGCAATGTGAGCCAGGCTCCTAGTGGTTCCCTTGCCCTTACCGCCTCTGCGGGCAAGGTTATTGCAACAAGCACAGCTAATCGTGCCATCGGAGCCCTCAGTGCTGTGGCCCGAGATGGCATAAATATCCAGGCCAATCAGTTACGTTCTTTCACTGGCTCCACCACTGGGGCTGGTAGCGATATTTATCTTTCAGCTGCAGCGCCTGGATCTATTGCCATCGGTTCTATTTCCGCCCCAGATCAAGTGGTTATCAGCAACAGTCAAGGTGCCTTAGCCCTCACCAATCCTGCTTCAGTTTCAGCAGCATCTCTCAACCTAAGTGCCCAAGATGCCCTTCAAATTAGTACCACTAGTCCAGTAACTCTTGCAGCCGCTAATTCTCTAACTCTTTCTGCAAAAAATATTGATGCAAACCTGGCTAATCTCACTCTTAAAACAAATGTGAGTGGAGGTTCTACTTGGCTTGCTTTCACGGGTTATTCATCAGCTGATGCTATCAAACTTCCTCTAATAAATTCTAATAATCTTATTTTTGAGAGTTCAGCTGGCATGCGGTTACGGGCCGATGCCTTTACCTCTGCGCAAAAGAATAAACCCCTGAGTACTATTAGTTTCCTAAGAAAGCAAAATTCTAGTGATCTTGTGGCAATGCGCCACCCCTACCTTAATGATTCCCAGCTGCTGCTTGGCAGCGACAATAATTACTACGGCTATAGCAGCAATAGAACCCTACAAACTCATTTTGATGCCGCTGTTGGCAAATATGCCTTTACCTCCCTTGCTTCCACTTCTACTGGCCTATCCACACCTATCACTATATATTCAACTAATTACCAGCTTACTGCTTCAAATATTAATTCTGCCAGCCTTCCCAGTGGCGTTAGCTCGTCTCAGATTTTAATTGCTACGATTGCACCTGTGTTCCGTTCTGCTGCGGCCGGCATCACAGTGAAGCCAGCAGCATCAGCCACTACACCCAAAGCGGATGCAGTAAGTGAATCAATAAGTTCATCTGCTAATATAGCGATTACTGGAAGCACATCTAGTTCAATTCCAGCTGGTTACATTGAGGTTGTTCAAACCGATTTAATTCGTGAACTGGTTCAATCTGGTTATCTTATTTCTTCAGGCTCAAGTACCTCTTCTCCCTTAATGGCTGCTGATGTGTGGCTTGATCTCAACCAAAACTTTATAAAGGATGAGGGTGAGCCCGCGGCTATTACTGATGCCGATGGCGGTTTTACTCTTTCTATCTCCCAAGCCATTGTTAGGCAATACGACATCAATGGCAACGGTGATCTCAAAGATGAGCACCTCCGGCTGATTTCAACGGGAGGTATTGATTCTCTCACCGCAAAGCCTGTCGCAGGTATGGTTCTAATTGGCGACTTTAGCAACGGTGTTCTTACCCCCGTTACCACCCTTTCTAGTTTGCTTGCCGAGGCAGGCCTAGGCGCTAGCACCAGTGCTGCCATCCAGAAAGCCTTTGGCGTGGCTGTGGTTGATGTGGATGGAAATTCAAGTGCCTATGACCCCTATGCTGCTCTTGCAGAAGGAGACGCCAATGCTTTCCCACAGGTATTAGCCCACGTTAAGTTGTCGGGTTTGTTGTTGCTTGCATCCAGCCTTGGTTCGCAGTTTGGTTTAAGCCCTGTGGCGTCTCTGCGGAAACTAGCTGGGGCATTGGCAGGGATTGATCCTGCCATATTTAGCGGCGATATTAGCTCTCTAGACCAGCAGCGGGCACTGTTGTCTTTGATTTTGCCGCAGCTCTGCCCCACCTCAGTTAATGAGAGCCGAAGGTCTGTGATTACAGAAGTTTTTACCAAGGTGTCTGCAGAAATTGATTCGCTTCAGGTTTATGCAGATCAATACAGTTCAGCTGGAATTTCTGCCCGTTCCTTGTTGCCTGCATCTAACAGCCTTAAAACTATACTTACAACTGCACTTACAGAATTGCTTCCCCAGGTTCTTGCGGAAACTCTCAGTTTTGAGCAATTCCAAGAGCGGTTTGCTTCCCAGCTAGGGGGGGGCGCCTTAGATGCTATTTCCATAGATAGTGAACATCAGGTTTCTGTTTCTACTGTTCAAAAGGGGCAATTATTAGCCGGTGGTAATGCCAGCTTCCTTATTACCCTTGGCACTGAAGCTCCAGCCCATGGACTGCGTTTAATCTATACCCTTGATGCACCTGAGGGAAGCGAAGTTAGTGCAAGTGGCAGTAATTCAGATGTAGCTGTTGATTACATAGGTGAGATTGTTATTCCTGCTGGTTTCTCATCTACAAGTATTTCAATTCAGTTGCCGCAAGAAATCAATGATCTAATTGATAAGGTTTCCTTGAGTTTGCGTTATGTAGACAGCGGTTTTGCCATTAACTCCAATGCTGCCGCTGCTGTTTATAGGATAGATGGCTTGAAACCGATTGAATATGTAGAAGCTCTGCAATCTGCATCCGGCTCGTCAATCGGAGCAGATACTTTGCAAGGGGGAGATGCCCCTGATCTAATTAGTGGTGGTTGGGGTAATGACATTATCCTAGGTTTGCTTGGCAATGACCTGCTCCGTGGTGATGGGGGAGATGACTCCATAAACGCTGGCGAAGGTTATGATCAGTTAGAAGGTGGCAGCGGCAATGATCGCTTAGATGGAGGTGCAGGTGCCGATGTGCTTTTAGGTGGTGTAGGTAACGACAAGCTTTCCGGTGGTTTAGGTAAAGATATTCTCAGGGGTGAGGCTGGAAATGATTACTTAGATGGTGGTGAGGGTGATGACAAACTTGATGGTGGTAGCGGAAATGATCTTCTAGACGGTGGAACTGGTTTGAATATCTTACTAGGTGGTACTGGTAGCGATCGTTTCATACTTAAGCCCCCTGGGACAGAACAGGACTTGATTCTGGATTTCAATCCCCTTCAGGGTGATCAGCTTGTGGTGCTGGATTCTCGTTTCCCAGGGGCCCGTGCAGAGGATTTTGCACTTATCGGCGGTCATCTTCTCTATCGTGGCGCTCCTATTGCCTTGGTTGCTAATGGCGGTCGTAGTTATGGGATAATCCGAGATCTTTCCGCTTACCTGCTGTTCACAGATTCTCCTGAACTCAAGGCGGATGCATCTATTAGTACCCCATTAGCTGGCACTGTTTCCTATGAAGCCAGTCGTTCAACCATCAATGTGCTTCCCTCCCCAAGCTCTGCTGTGGAGCGCAGTCAGATCATTAATACGAAGGTTTATCTTGCTGAGGAAGCTCATAAGAATGGCTTCTTGTTAGATAGCGTTAGAGCTGTACAAAGTAATAATGCCGCCTCTGGTCTCACGCTTAATGGTTTAGCCACTGGATCTGTACTTGTTGATCTATCAACCCTAAATGCAGAATCTTTGGCTGATAGTCAAGCCACCCTTCTGCTTTATCGAGTTAATGCGGCAGGTGCTTTCCTAAGTCCAGATTGCACAAGAACCGTTCCTACTTTGTCAGCGGCTGTGATCGGTTCTTTAGGTGCGGTAGATGATGATTACGGCCGGATTCTCTTCTCCAATAGTACAAGTCAGGTGGAGCTGGCCTCCGGCCAGGAATTGCGTTTTGCACTCTCCCGCCGTAATCAGCCCATTATTGTTGGCTGTGATCTGCAGGTTAGCCAGTCAGGATCTGGCCTTAGCCTTGCTATTAGCACCACTGGTGCATCCACCCCTGACTTTGTGTTAAGGGCTGAAATTGCCAGTCAAACTTCCTCTGCCACGGAAATGGCAGCTGCAACAAAAGCGGGCTTGGGTGATCTCCTTTTCTTGCATAATTATGAAACACTTGATGTTTCCTTGTCAAGCAGTTGTGCAAACACCAATACTTATGCTTTTGTCAAGGTGAATCTCACCATGGCAGTAGATGGTTCTGCGTCTTTCTATATTGAAGACAGCAATGGAACCCCTGTGCCCGTAGCTAATACTGAAGAATTTCGCTCTGTTGTGCGTAATAATTTAGACTCTGGCTTCCAAGTAGCCCAGGGTGGCAATAGCACTACTCTCCATAATTGGGAAGTTTCTAATGGCACCGGCTTCTATGCACCAGTAATGCTTAGCCAGAATGGTGATGTTTATTTCATTGGATCTTTCAACGCTGACGGCAGCCAGCACATCAAACCCGTAGGCGATGGCGTTTTTAGCTTTGAGGATTTATCAGGCGCCGCAAGCGACTTCGATTACAATGACGGTGTTTTGCGTATTAGCCGCCGGGTTGCGGCTAACTCCAGCGGATCACTAGTAACTGCTTTTGGCTATGCTCCAGCAACATATTTGGGCGGTAGTCTTAATTTCTTGTCTACTGATTATCCCCAGTTAATTCATTCAAATGGTACCGGTGGTAACCTAATCAAAACCGGATCAGCTGCTGACACTGTCGTCCTTTACGGTAGTGCTGATCAGCTTTACCTTGGTGGTGGAGCCGATTATGTTCATATTCTTTCTGGATCTAGCGATAATGATATAAATCTTGGTTTTGATAACGACTCAGATCGTGTATTTATATATCGCCCATTGGCAGATCAAGGTGTTTCTTCGCTACATGATTTTAATCCATATTCAGACATTATTAGTTTGGTTAACCTCGATGCCACTGCTAAACTTTCTTTTGAGATTGATGATAATTTCGCTACCCTTATTCTTCAGGAACAAGGTAGCGCTTCAGTAACAGCTCTTCTGAAAATTATCGGTTCTTTTACAAGTGATAGTCTAAGTTTAGCCCTGCGCCGTTCAGACCTTGGTGCAGTTGATGCCATGGCAGCCATTGTTGATCGGGGCCTGCTAGTGGCTGAGATGATCCCGGGCTTTAAGGGTACATCTGAGCAATTAAGTGATGGCCAATGGTTTGGTTATGGTGTCGATATTGCCCGTGCAATCAGCGAACAGCTCACTGGAAGTCCTGATCGCCTTGCTATTCGTCCCACTAGCGCACTTCTCACAGGTTTGAGTGATGTGCGCTCGGGCTACTCGGATATAGCCCTGGTGGGCAGCACCAACACAATTAGCCGTGATGTAGGCCTTGGCATTGATTTCTCCTCTCCTTACTTGGTTGATATGCAGGGCTTTTTGGTTAATGGATTGACCTCCGCATCCCAGTTGAGTGACCAAACTATTGGGGTGATTCAAGGTTCAACGGCAAAAGCCAATGCCCTCGCATTCCTCTCTTCCCATGGCATTCAAGCAAGCGTAAGAGAGTTTGCTTCCGCTGCTGCCTTGGCTGAAGCGTTGCGAAGCAAGACCATTGCTGCCATCGCTTCGGATCGAACCCGCTTGCTTGGTTATCAGGCGAGTATTGATGGATCCAAGCTTCTAGAGGTTAGTTTCTCCGCCCAACCCCTTGCTGTGGCCCTTCCCGAAAATCAGAGCAATTTAAAAGACGCCGTAAATTGGATCGTTCAGACTCCTTTAGCGGCAGAAGAGTTGGGTGTTTCCGCTGCTGATCTTCCTGGCTTGCTTCAGCAAGCTGAACTGAATGGAGCCGATCTACAGGCGATTAACCCTAATGTTCGCACCTTCCTAGAACTTGGACCCATTACTGATTCAGCTTCCTCCCTTGGCAAGGCGCTTGGGTTGGCCCGCGGTTTCACCCAAAAGGTGTTAGCACGTCTTGGCAATGTAAGTGAGCTTTGGAAGCGTCATTTCCCTAATTTAGATAATACTGAAAGTAATATTGCATCAGAAGGTGGCCTTTTGCGTACTCTGCCATTCCTTGGAAAAGGTACCACTGATCCGCTTATATCAAATGATAATCGCGGCGATCTCCTAGCTTTAATCCATCAGCGTGGCTTCCTCAAAGTGGCCACTGATGGCAGTGCTGATGCCATAGGTTTCTCTTCCCCAGATGCTAATGCAACACCCCAGGGCGTCGACGCTGATATTTCGCGAGCTTTGGCAATTGCTATTTTTGGCGATGCGTCAAAAGTTCAATTTAATACCGATTTATCTTTCTCCCCTAGTTTTGCTGCCGTAGCTAACGGGGTCGTAGATATTTCCCTACGAGCAACTACTCATAATCTCTGGCGTGATGGTATGTATGGTATTGATTTTTCAGATTCTTATCTGCAAACTGGTTTGCGGGTTTTGAGTCGATCATCGCTTGGCCTCTCTCGTATTGATCAACTCAATGGCAGCACGATTGGTGTAATTGATGGCACAACTGCTGACCAAGTTCTGCGCCTTGCCCTAGCCAAGACAGGCGAAAGTGTTCGTGTTATGAGGTTCGCAAATGCCACAAAGCTTTACGAAGCTTTCCGTAATAGTGAGGTTGATGCTATAGCCCGTGATGGCGCCCTTTTGGCTGGTTTCCAACAGCTTCTTGCCAGCGAGGAAAATCCAATCCCCACCACAATGCTTGCCGGTCAGTTTAGCTATGAACCTATTGCGGCAGTTGTAGATGAGAACCAGTCCAATTTCCTTGATCTTGTTAATGCTGTTATTGCGGTATTGAAACAGGCTGCTGTACTTGGGGTTACATCTGTCAATGTAATTGATAAATATGCCGAGGCCAATACCCTTAATGGATCTCCAGCGCTGCGTAAGCTCTTCCAACTCGATAACGATGTAGTACTTCCTGACGGTATCGGCTTAAATGGAGATCGGATCAGATCGATTTTAGCTTCCGTTGGTAATTTGGATCAGATTGTTGATCGTTCGATATTTGATCATGCTCAGAATACTGTACCTGTTAGTCGCCAGCTGCAACGGCCGCTCTAATTGGCTTATCGAATCCAATGTATTCCCATAGTAGGTTTATGAGATTGAGATTTTCATCTTCCTGATGCTGCTTTGGGAATACCAGGTGATACACCTGAATGTTGAAGATCCTGCTCAGGCTCAGTCTGTTCAAGGGCCCCCATCATCCCCCCCTGCCCCGTCCCCCCTGGGTGCTTCTCCGGAGCAGTTGTTTTCAAAGACTTACCTGGAACAGGAATTTCCTCGCCACTACGTTCATCCCCAGCTGTCGAACCCCCAGCAGCAGCAACAACATCCTGCCGTGCAATTGCAGGGTTTTCTTAATGGTTATGGGGACCAGGGTTGGTCCCTAGTGGGGATATATCCCCTCGGTCCTTTGTTGATGATGTTTTTCAGGCGGCGTAAGGTTGTTGTTGATTCTTCCCTTGTGCCACAACCGTCAGCGCCGGCCCCTGGGCCCGAATATTCTGAACTGCTTAACCGGCTTGCGGCTCTGGAGGAGCGCTTGGCGGTGCCATCGGTGGCAATGAAATCCCTTGATGGTTATGTGCTTAGCCTCGAGCATCGGCTAAGGTTTATGGGGTGCTCCTCCCTGTCCAGTCTTGAAGCTGCTAGAGCCCTAGGTTTCCGCTCAGCGGCAAGTCTCACCTGTTTTGCCGCTAAACGTGGATACCCCTTGGGCCTTGTCAAAATGGGCTCTGGTGATTTGGTTGCAATTTACGTAGGGCACGGGGAGTCTTCGTCCCGAGCCAAGCAAGGCCACCGTTGGGTAGTCGTTCCAGCCACAAATCTGCAATCATAATTGGCAGGACCCCTCAGTTTCGCAAAAGTTTGTTACAACGGAAATAAGTAATGGCTGCGATTGTTGACCTCAATGATGGCCTTGGAGCAGTGTTAGACCTTGGTGGCACTGCATCCGGCCTTGGGTTTTTGGTTTCTTTGATCGCATGCGCCGGCCTTGGTGTGTTCGCCTTGCTTCAACAAGATGGCAGCAACGACGACGACGACTCAAACCCAGGC
>Ga0214923_10001080_pt1 | contig 39571 bp, 37 predicted proteins | sample LL1510_MetaG_FD_177993 | JGI IMG/M metagenome (GOLD analysis project Ga0214923, IMG submission 177993) | Freshwater microbial communities from Lake Lanier, Atlanta, Georgia, United States - LL-1510 | ecosystem: Environmental > Aquatic > Freshwater > Lake | place: USA: Georgia | collected...
GACACAGAGAGCACGGACGCGAAACCTCGCGTAAGAGTCCAAGTTTGAATGTCGCTGTGATAGAGAACTGACTTGGAAGGTCCTTGAAGAGTGTCATCCGGATGGTCTCAAGTACCCTTGACACATCTGAACCGAGTGCCAATACACTCAGATTCTCAAGAGTAGTCTGGTTGATCTCATTCTCATTCCGAATGAGATCAATCCGTTGAGTCAAGCCATCACGAAGGTTCACACTGAGAAACTCCCAAAAAATTGTGAACACCTTCATGCCAAGCGTAACCTTGACAGTGTCGCCTGACAGAACCTCTTGAAGGAACGCATCAGGAGGCAAATTGTGCACGCTTGCCATTTCAGCAAGCACACTTGCACAGAGAATCTCCCCCCGACGCTCTCGCAAAAGCGTTGTCGGGAGCTTCATCAACTCCAACAACTTGCCCTTCAACTTATCGTGGTTCGGTGTGCCTTCCAACATCTTCAAAAGACACACCAACACCAACATTTCCTTGTGAGGATGGTCGCTGAGTTTGCTGACGAAGTTCTCAATCCATGTGTGCTGAATCAGTTCATTTGCAATTGTTGTTTCAATCGCTGTGCCTTGATGTTGTTGAGTTGGATGAAACTCGCGCACATCGTATCCCCATCCCTCGCACACAATCGGTCCAAAATTCCCGCTCTGGGCGGTGTCGTTTCCGTTCTGGGTCGTCCCAGTCCTAATGTCGTTTCCTTTCTGGGTCATCCCAGTCGTAGTGCCATCATGACCATGAGACAAAGTCTCTTCTTGGGTGGTATCTTGCTGCCAAGACATGTACTACAAAATATTAACCCATTTTAACATCAATTTTATAAATAAACAATAAGCAAAAATGCCGAAAAATACTGAAAATACTGAAAATACTTTTAAAATATTCAATTATAAAAATCTGTTTGTAAATTTTTCTCTAGATAAGTAATCTTAAATACAAGAAAATTTACAGTGGCTCTAGAATTTTTATTAGCTTCTCCGAAATTATAAAGTTCACCATTTGGTAATTTAAACTTAATTGTTAATTTATCTAAAGTAATTCTAGGATTAAATGTGACAACTGATCCAACATCATTATAAAGTAAATTAAAATGTTTATAATTATTTTGTAAAGTATATGAATCCAAAATAGTAATTGTTTGATTTAACGCAGAATTAGTTGAATAATGTTGAGTTTGTAATTCATCTATCTCAATAGAAATATATGCTGGTGGATTGGTATTATCACTCGCATCTTCCAGATCAGATGTATTCATTAAACCACATTTCACTAATTCAATAGATTCAACATTATGAAAAGTCCTATCAATAAACCCTGATCTACTATCAGTATTACTAAATGTTGGTGGAGAAAATTTAATTGTATATGCGTTTGGGTATGGTGACATATTAAAATCTCTATCTTTACTATCTATAACTAAATATCTAATTGCAACCTTGTTTTGTTCTTTCAATAAATTTCTTTGGTTAGCTGTTAAAATGAAGTGGTCAGTTTGATTGTTTTCTTCTATTGGATTTTGCAAACTGGATAAATTCAATTCTTTAGGATTTGCAGGAAAACTTTGATGAGTTGGTATTTCTTGATTATGAGTAGTTAATTGATTAAGTTGTATATGATTTTGATTACCTTGATCATTTATTATAACTGGGTTAGGGTTTATAAATTCTCTCCTAGATTGATTTAGATTATTATTTGATTTAGGATGTGTTGCAATAACTAGAGCTTGTTGTGGTACTGGTTGGTTATGAACTTGGGATCTGGAATCTAATGTGAAATCAATAATACCTTTTTGCTGTCTATCTTTATTAATGTTTAATTTAAAATGATTCAACTTTTCATTAATTACTCTAATAATACTCTTTAATCCATCCTGATGATTATAATTAACACCTGATTTAATTATTATATTTTTAATAATTTCAGGTTTAAAATGATGATTTTCAATTTCAGGATATTTACGCTGAAATCCTTGATAAATTTGATGACTGATTTGGTCTAAATTCATTTATTCCTTGTTTAACTTTATAATAAGAGTAACAAAACAAAATAATGAGTTATACACACAACACATCAAATGTAAATTAAAGGTTAATTAATATATTTAAGGGTATTTAATGTAGTATTCTAAATTTCATTGGTATTTTTTTCCATTTTTTTTGATAATGTTTTTCTAAATCCTGTCTGGAAAATAAATTATTCACCCATTTCGCAAATGTGTACTTATCACTTCCAAAATATTGTAAAGGATGTTCCTGTAAATATTTTATTAACAATTCACGACACTCCAAACACGGATACAAATAAATTAATCTGGTTATCAATTGAACAACAAGATTAATCGGAGAATGTCCATACATTCCTCTATTACAATGATAAAGAATATATTGATTTAAATAACCATGATTAATATTAGTATGAATATATATTTTATCAGCATCTTCTCTAGTAACTATAGGTTTTTTAAGTCTAATATTAACTTGATTGTGAACATCAATAAACCATGTGATCATTTCTTCTTTCCCAGTAAAATTTAGTTTTTTCTCTCGACACATTTTGTTAAAATGATTATAACATTTATCACAAGGAAGTAATTTAGTCATTAATATTAACGTTTCAATATAAATTTGTGTTTCTTTTTTATCACACTTATCTGGTGCATTATAACTCATAATATGATACCAATACCATTGTCTAGGACCCCAATAACTTGACATAATACAAACTTATTTACACAAAGAAAAAAAGTATGTTTTTTATTATATGTATATTATTATATTTTACAAATAGACGAATATTAATATTTATTAATCATCTGATGCTGCATCAGCTCCACCCGTTGTCCTCCGATGTGCTCTCCAAATTTGGTCATACGTTGGAGAAAGCTTGCAAAACTCAGCCAGGAGAAAGTTCACAAATTCGGCCCTTGAACCTTCTGTCCCAGGTGGCAAAGTCTTAAGAAAATCTTCATTGTGGAAGAAGAAAATCCGCTGAGCTTCTTGAGAAAATCTGAGACGATCATGTTCCTCAAAAAACATCTCCGCAAACTGATCCGCAAGAAGTTTCTTTACGTAAAAGCGATTAGGATCGTACTCTCTTCCCAGAGCTTGAGCCTTGGCCTTAATGAGGGTTTGAATGACCTTCATACACCAGGTCTTCCAAAAACTTCCCCACCTCTCACTACCGTCATTTGGCATGAGAGGAAGCAAAGTCTGACAAACCTCCGCTGAAGACACTTCCTGAGGCACTTCTTCTTTACAGAAGAAATTCACCTTCATGGTTGAGATGGTCTTATAGTTAATGCCATCACGCATCAAATTGGGGCGGATTTCTTTCATCAACACAGATGCAATGGCAAAAACGCGAAACGCAAGGCTCACTTCATCTTCCTTCATAATTGAAGGATTTCGGACAATCGGATCACATGGCTGCTCGTGGTTGGAATAAGTGTAGTAAGCAATCAGTGCTGACTCATCATCATTCGGCGTAACAAACTCACCACTATCATTTTGCGAAATGGTGTGAATGTCAAAGCCCCGCTCATGATTGTAACCACATTCGATCAATGTGCGAACGAGTCTTTCGTAGTCAGATGGATGTAGTGGCATCTTGGAATTTTCCACAAAACACAGAACATCAACATCTCGACTTAGCGGACATCCAATGATGTTGAACCACACCATTTCACGACCAAACCTTGTAGACATTGTCGTCTTTGCCCGTGTGAACTCCTCTGGAAACATGTTAGCTAAGACAGTCTCCGCATGAGCACTTGCTTCTTTGCGGATTTTGTCAATGAAATCGTTGGTACCCTTCTTGTCTTGGGCCAATCTTCGCTGAACATCAAGAGGTGTCAACTTATTGCGTGCCATTGCAAGATCAGTTGCAAAGGTGTTCCAGGTCTTCAAAGAAGACTTGTGAAGCTCAATCTCTCTGATTGAGAGAACAAAATCAATTGGGACACCCAATTGTTCTGCCAATTCTTGAGATCGCTTTTCCTTTGCTCGTAAGAGCAAACGCGTCCAAAATTCCACACCAATCTTAGTGCGGTAAGCCTGAAGCATACAGCTGATCACACTTGTGATCGCTGCAAGAGTCAAAAACTCTGGTAGGCTGGGTGTCTCCTGGGAAGACATAATTTAATTATTTAGTTAAATCGGAAATCAATTTTGTGATCACCATCGAGATAAAAAAGATAAAAAAAAAATATGTTAGTTACATTTAAAGCACACAAGGCTAGTAATGTTTATAACACTTTACAAATTTTTGCGCAATTAACGTGAGCACAAGAGTACGTAACTCATTTCACGGAAACTGTGTTAATAAATGTCTTTTTACGTGGAAACACGAATGTTGAATGTTTCAAGTTCACATTCTACGACACGGAAACGATTTTTTTAAGAGCTGTAGGTGTTTCAAGCCCAGGCTCATTGACTTTCCAACATTTCTTTGGTTATGTTTCGTTTCACAGTCGAACCATAACCAGGGAACCCATAACAACTTCAATGAAGTTTAATTATTTTTTGTTGGCTCTATTTTACGTGGGAACCAGAGGATTGATTGTTCAAGTCACCCTCTACCGCACGGAAACAAGTTATTTAGTGATTTTAAAGTTCACTAGAGCAATAGGTGTTTCAAGCCCAGACCCTATAACTTCGTATCTCATACTATCGCGTTTCACGTAGACCACAAGACTCTTGCAACGCCAGAGACTCAACAATTAGTTACCATTTTACGTGGGAACTAGAGGTTTGATTGTCTAATTCAACCCTCTATCGCACGGAAACTTTTTACTAAAGTTTCAAAATATTTTTTTTAATTTAGGTTTTACTCCACAACTATCATTATTTTCCAGATTAACAAACACCGAAACTACATACATTCATACTTCCCAGATCGAAGATTCTCCCAAAATCTTCGTAATACTTATTATATTAATATTTTAAAATCAATTTTTTTTAATATATTTTACCTAAAATGTCTAAAAATATCTAAAAATGTCTAAAAATATCTTACACTATTAATGATTGTCCAATTGTAGTCTGAGCTTTATTAATTTCAAAGTACTGAATTAACATGTTTCTATCTTCTGGATTAGATTCATTGTTTAATATAATAAGATCATAAGCCGTGTACCCATTTTTATTTTTTAAACTTAAATCAGCATTACTTTCAACTAATAATTTTACTAACGCTAAATCACATTTTAAAGCAGCTAAATGTAATGCAGTATTTAATCTATTATTTTGTTTATTTATTTCTTTTTCTTCAGTCAAATATTCTAATAAAAATTGTAAAATACCTTGATGACCACTGATTATAGCTAAATGTAAACTTGTTTGACCATCTTTCGGATAACTGATATTACTAATAGCACCATATTCCAATAAGATAGATACATTAACCATTTTTTTTTCATATATGGCTGTATTTAAAGGTAAATAGTCTATAATAGATAGATAATTATTAGTTGGTTCATTTAGATTGTGTTCTGGGAATTTTTTAAGAGTTAATTCTAAATAATTGGGATATTGACTTGAGGCACTTTTATTTATAAGGGTTCTCACCTGATCAAAATTTAGTTCTAGATCTTCTTTGTTCAAATAAAATTCAAAAGATTCTGGTAAATTTTGTATTAATGTATATAATAAAATTTTATATGCTGGAACAGGATTGTGCATTTCATATTTTTTCACTAGTTCAACATCATCATTATCTAGTGCATATCTAAAATGATGAGTATAATTTTCAGAATTTTGATTCAGATTCATATTATATTTATATTTATGATCTGAAAAAAAAACCTTTTTTTAAACTCTTTATTTTTTAAGTGCTAGGTGTAAGTTTTGTGGTATCTATTTTTGTTTCTGGTGATTTTTTAGTAGCACATGCATCAATATATTTATGAAATTCACCATCTAAATCTTTATCAAGTTTATCATAATTAATATCCTCAATAACATTAGAATCCTTTTTAATTGTATCAGTTGGTTGTTCAAAATAATATTTGTCCCAATTTCTTCTACTACGATCTGAATTTTTGATATATACATAATAAATCACATATCCGATTAATCCTCCAAAAATAAGAATAACAACAAAAACGGTTTCCATAGGTAAAACTTCATTTAAAATACCAAATGATAAAAATAGACACACTAATAAAGTTAATGATATAATTTTCATTAAAAACACTTGATCCTTTCTTCTATTAAGTTCATAAAGTTCTATTTCTCTCAACCTTTTAGTTGTATCAGTGTTTCCTTTAGCATCTTCTAATTTATCTAAATATTTTTGATATGTTTTTTGATTTCTAGCAGTATCATTTTTGTTTTGACTCATCATCTTAGCATTCAAACTTTTATCATATGTATTTCTATTAAATTCGGCTGTCAAATAAGTCCATATTTCACGTCTGTGAGTGTCCAAATCATCAATCTTTTTCTTTATTAAAAATTTTGCACGATCTTGTGCAAAAGAATCGGGATTTTGATAACTAGATTTAGATTGAGCTACGAATTCAGCTTCTTGTTTGTCGAAATAAGCTTTGACTTCATCTGTTAACCCTTGATATTGTTGTTTTAATTCTAATTCTAAACTATTAATACTATTAACACTATTAACTGGACTAGGTGTGATACTCATTTTATAGTAAGTTCTCTTTATTAAAGATTCTCTTTATTAATATCAGAAGATAAATTTTCACAAAATACTCCAAAAGGTATAAACGAACAAGCAAAATAAAATTGCTGATGTTGTCAGTAATATATAATACCAATATTCTGTATTTTTGACTTGTTCTTTTAATTCTTTGACACTTTGTGTTCCTGTTTCACTTCTAGTTTCAACATCACTTATCATTTTTTCTAATTTATCTAGTTTTTTACCAATTATATTCTTCTGACTTGTTTCCTTTTTCAATTGTCTCTTTTGTTCCTCAATATCCATTCTAACATTTTTATTATTATTCAATAACTCTGTTTCAATATCTATTAACTGTTTATTTAACTCTTTAATCTTTGGTCTTAACGCAATTTGATTACGATCTGCTTCATTTTGTACATCAGGACTCGAAGGATTAGATATTGCTTCTTGATTCATAGAAAGATATGATTGATAAGCTGTGGAATATTGATCTAATATTTTTTGGTAAAGTTCTTCTATTTGATTTAAATTTTTTTTTCTTTGTTGTTCATAATTTAATTCAGAATAAATATCATTTTTACAATCTTTTTTTTGTTCTGTCATAATAATCGAACTAATTTACATTTCATAAAGAAAAAAATTAAAGGGGTTTTCATATTAACATAATATACATATAAATTACATATAAATGATTTTGGTTGCAACTTATAATATTTGGTTTGATCCAAAATATATTTTAGAAAGGTCACGTCTTATTATTAAAGAAATTCTAGGTCAATCTAATTTAATAGACATTATATCATTTCAGGAAGTTACTGAGATTACATTAGAATATTTTTTGAAATCACCTCTCAATAAAATTTATAATTTTAGTAAAACAAAATTAAAACAATCTTATGATACTCTGATTATTTGGCGGAAAACATTAAAATTAAATAATTATTATAATTTTGCATTTTCAAACTCAAAAATGGGTCGCGGATTAGAAATAGTTTCTTTACAAAATCTCTCTGGTAAAACATATTTAATCGGAACCTCTCATTTAGAAAGTGAATTCAAAACATATAGTGTTAAACTAGAGCAATTTAATACTATTTTCAAAACATTACAAAAATATTCTAAAAATCATGATTTAACTATTTTTTGTGGTGATACAAATATTATAGAAGATCATAATACTACATTTAATATTCCAGATGGATGGAATGATGTATTTCTTACAATAAAACCACCAAAAAATTTAAAATGGACATATGATCATCAAATGAATGACAATGTATCTTTCAAAAAAAAAGCAAGACTTGATCGAATTTATTATTTGAATAATACCTCAATAACACCCAATAGTTTTTCTTTTCTTGGTCAAGAACCTAGTAGTGAAGGTATTTATCAATCAGATCATTTTGGTGTCGTGACATCATTCTCTTAATAAAAAAAAGTTATGTTTGTTTTATAAAGACATACATAAATATATAACACACACACACACATACACACTCAAGCGAACACGCGCTCGTCGTTCCACACATCTGGTTGTGGAGCACCATCTTGAGCCCGAGTCATTCCGGCCATTGCGCGGTCAACTCGCCGCTGAGCTTCCAAAACACGGCGACTTGCCTGCCACTGTTGCATGTAGGCATTTCCCAGATCTTGACGAGCTTGACGAAGCTCTTGCGCAAGGCTCGCCTGGTACTCACGCCACTCCTGCTGACGAATCTCAGAGTCGGTCAAATCATGAAAGCGCCTTCCTGCCAAGTTTCTGAATTGTTGCGCGACAAAGCCGTTTCCGCGTGGGACACCAGCTGGTGTGCCGCGCCGGTTTCGCTGACGCCTCGAGGCCAGAAGCGCATCCTCAAATCCTGTTTGCAGACCTGGTAGTACAGGTCGCACTTCAGGCTGCTGCAGCTGTGACAACTCTGGTTCGTCGTCGCTGTCGCTGTTGTTGTTGTTGTTGTCGTCTTCGCTGTTGTCGTCGTCGCCGCCGTCGTCATCAGGCTGAGACTCCTCTCGCCGGAAGTTTTGACTGGGTGGAATTCCTTCCAGATCTGGTGCTCCACAACAGACCTGGGGGCTGTTCTGAGAAGAAATTTGGTTCTCCCAATCATCTGAAGCCTCCTGATCATCGAGAGTTTCCTGGTCCTGGCCGGGGATGGGGATCCCTGTCCGATTGTTCTCATCTGGCATGTCCCACCATCCTGATGAATCCGTCAGAGGATATTCATCAGTGCTTGGGGGGAGAGCTGGTTGATCACCAGAGCCGGATCGTGGCACACGGTTCACGGCACCAGAGCCGGATCGTGGCACACGGTTCACGGCACCAGATTGGTCTGAATCATGCGACTCCTCACTCGAGGGCCCGCGTGACGGTGGGTCCGAGTTTCCGCTCATTAAGCGATTGATCTCTTCATTCTCTTGCGAGAGTGCTTGTGCAATGCCCATTGCGCGACGTCCAGTTGCGCCTCCGTGTTGTAGTAGTAGCTGTCGCAAAGCCTCTGGCAGAGGAATGTGACGATCGTTGTGGTTTCCGGTCAAGCCGGGGTTGGCCGTGTATGCTTGTGCAGACATGACAGGCTATATATATGTAATATTTTTGATATTCAATTTTATTATAGGGTATTATCTATTTTTACTAAAAATTTTTACACGAACGCTCATTTTAAAGCCCGATAAGTAAATTATAAAAAATTTCTTTATTTATATTTATATTATACTTTATCTATATATAATACTACTTATGACAATTTCTTCGATTCAGATGGAACTACATTTCTGGTCCATCTGGCCTTCCTTTTGGTTTCTTCCTTTTCTTTGAGAGAAGTGAGAAACTCCATCATCTTTTTCTCTCGCTCACGTTCCATCTCCATCTCCATTTGACGCTTCTGAATGGCTTCCGCAAGAGTTACACCAAGCAAATAGAGTCGCAACTCGTTGCGCCACACTTCAAACTTATCCTGAGGAGGTTCATCAACCGAAGCCAACACACGGCAAATCCGGTCGAGTTGTGACTCATTTGACTTTTGAGCTTGCACCTGAGGTTGCTTATGAGGTTTCTCTTGTTCCAGAGCTTGCACTGGAGGTTGTTCCTGAGCCAGAGGTTGTTCCTGAGCCGGAGGTTGTTCCTGAGCTGGAGGTTGTTCCTGAGCTGGAGGTTGTTCCAGAGCTTGCACAGGAGGTTGCTCCTGAGCTGGAGGTTGTTCCTGAGCCAGAGGTTGTTCCTGAGCTGGAGGTTGTTCCTGAGCCGGAGGTTGTTCCTGAGCCGGAGGTTGTTCCAGAGCTGGAGGTTGTTCCTGAGCCGGAGGTTGTTCCTGAGGTTGCTTCCGCTTCCGTTGGTTGTACAACTGAGACCCGCGAAAATCAAACCCTTGTGGCTTAGGTGTAGCACCGGGCAAAATCATAACGTGCCGCTGGGTCTTTTCGCAAAAAACGAGATCGCATCCACTTTTTTTGCGAAACTCATCATAAGCCGACAACGGAGAAGGCCCTTTTTTTTGGTCTTGGTCAAGTGGTTTTGCTGGTTGAACTCTTGTCCTCTGGAGAGTCCTTTTTTCTTGTGAAGCATCTTCATCTTCTTCCGATGAAGCTTCGTCAATCACGTTGGCAAACTCACACGGATCCAATTTGGGTTTGCGTGTAGTTTGCTCCTGCTTGGTTCCATCTGAACCATTTGATGCCTTACTGGTTCCATCTGAACCAGTTTGGAGCATAGCTCCAGATCCGTAGGGTGTCTGGTTAGAAGACATAGTATTAATATAAATTATTTAGAAGATTCAATTTTATTATTTGATGTGATCCATTTTTACTTAAAATAGTAAAATATTAAAGTAAAATATTAAAACTACGTTTGTTTTACAACATTTTAATAGATTTAGAAATTTAAATGGAAATTACGACAAATAAAAAGAATGAATTAATTAAATGTCTCAAATGTTCTGTGTGTCAAAAATTATTGTGTCAACCAGTTACATTGTTTTGCCAAGACACTTTTTGTCAATCGTGTTTAATTACAAGAGAAAGACAAAATAATAATCATACATGTCCAACTTGCAAACTTCAATATTTTCGACCACCAATCGCAAATTTTAAACTAAGTGAGTTGATTGATAAATTGTTCCCCGAAGAAATCAAAATTAGAAAAGAAGAAATAGAAAAATTACCAAAACCAGATGAAAAAGAAACACTCAAAGAAGAAATAATTAAAAGTACTTGGCGTGACGTTATCAATAAAAAAAAATCAACCAATAATGGACAAGTTCAACTTAATGCTGATGTATTCTTTTTACCAATTAATACACAAAACTTGAATAATAATTTATATAATTAATTTTTGAATCTTGATGTATGTGAGTTTATTTTTAAATTGAATTTTGTTTTTTCATATTAAATGAGTGATTCTGAAGTAGAAGATAATTTGAAGTGTGATGTTTGCAAAGATTTTTTCTATGACCCTATAACTTTATTATGCCAACATACATTTTGTTCTTTCTGTATAACTTCTCTAAAAGAATGTCCTATGTGCCGCTTAAAAATTCATTTGCCAAAACAAAAAAATAAATTAATGACTGAATTAATAGGAGTTTTATATGGTAGCGAAAAACTAGAAGAATTAAATAATAAATTTCATTTGACAAAACTTGAAAAAGAAATAAGACCCCAAGTGGAAAAAGATTTGCGACTTGATTTTGATAACATGTTGATGGATAATTCCAAAACATCACCAAAATCATCTGATAAAATTATAAAATGCGTTGATTTTAATCTAAATCCAAAAACAAAAGTAGAACAACCTAAGGAAAGTTCCATATGGGATTTTACATTAGAAAATTTAATAAAATGGTTAGAATTAATATTTGTCGCCTATTATGTATGGATATTAATTTATAACTCCAGTGGTAATGGTTTTAGTTGGATTAAATTCTTATTAAATGTATTTATTTTAATACAAACATTCACATCCATGTTCAGTTTCAATACACAATATGATCAATATTTTAGTATAGTTGGTACCAGTAATAATATATTAAGTAATATAGGTTCCAGTGTATTTGATATTTGATCCCATATTAAGTAATATATGCTCAAATGTATTTGATATTTGATATTTTTATATAAAATTGAGTATGTGAAATATTTTGTATATACATAATAAGCATTAAAATGGATAATAATAAAAATATTGTTGCTTGTGTTACACTAGAAAACTCTCATTTTATAGATTTTAGTTCAATTCCTTCTATATTTAAAATATTGCAAAGTATTTCATGTATTAATCAAATATATGTATATTGTTCATATGATCAAATAAAAAATTATGTTGGTGTATCAAATAATATTAAATATTTAGAACTTTTTGATAAATTAACTGGTATATTTTTATACCAAAATTTTGCTGAAATAGTTCATGCAGATATTTATATATTTATTGAACTAATAACCCCATCATTAACTTCAGATAATATTTTAAAAGGATTAAATAGTATATTATTATTAAACTTCGATAGTTCATTTACTGTACGTCAATGTCAAAATCATGAATCAATTTCGAGTACTGATATAGTACTTTCAAAAACTAGAGGGTTTAATATGTATACTAGAGAGGCATTGTTATTAAAGTTAAAGGAACATAATAAACTTACTTATTCACCTATTATTCTAAATAATTTAGAAATAATTCAAGACCCAATTTCAAACTTAAATAAGAATTTAGATAATATTAAACTAATTATTTTTGATTTTGATGGTTGTTTTAGTGATGGTTCTATAAATCTAGATTATAAGGGACGTGTCATTAAAAATTATTATACTCTAGATGCTGATGCTGTAGTAAAAACCATAAATAAAAATTATAAAATAGGAATCATTTCTGGTAATTGTTTAAATTTCTTCAAAAAGAAAGCTAAACAATGGAAATTATCATTTTTACATGGCAATGTAAAATCAAAATTAGCTGATGTCACGTGTATATGTAATGATATGAAAATTTCTATAGATAACGTGGCTTTTTTTGGGGATGGTCTAAATGATATATTTGCATTGAAAGAAGTTGGATTTTCTGGATGTCCAAATAATGCTCATCAAGAAGTTAAGAAAATTGTAAATTATATTTCTCCATTGGATGGAGGTAAAGGAGCAATATCAGATTTTTTATCTCTCTTTCCATAAATTTTTATTCATTTTTTGAAAATTTTATATATTCTAGTAATGTTTACATACAACATTCAAGAGCTTTCGGAAGTATTCGTAATCATTACGAAATAACTCCTAAAATACCTAAAATACTAGAATAATCCAATCAACATTCGTGATAATTACGAATGTTTCCGAAATCCTTTGACTGTTCATGCCGGGTTTTGTTGCTAGAAGGGTCTCATGATGTTAAAAAATGACTTATAAATTGCCTATTAAACCTTTGGGAAATTAAAATATTCTCATGACTGATATAGTAATAATGTTTGAAAATAAAATTGAATTGAAGTTATTCATTATGCATGTAGATTATTCAAAAGTAATATCAAAATGTCTCAATTTTTTACTCAATCATTACAACAAGATGATTTAGAATTACACAATTTAATAGATAAAGAGTATACACGTCAAAAAAATAGTATTGAATTAATTGCTAGTGAAAATTTTACAAGTCCTAGTGTTATTCAATCACTTGGTAGTGTCCTTACAAATAAATATTCTGAAGGATATCCAGGTCGTAGATATTATGGTGGAAATCAAGTAATTGATGAAATAGAAACTTTATGTCAAAAAAGAGCACTAGAAGCTTTTCATCTAGATGACTCTGATTGGCACGTAAATGTACAACCTTATTCTGGAAGTCCCGCTAATTTTGCCGTTTATACTGGTTTGATTAATCCACATGACCGCATTATGGGTCTTGGATTACCCTCAGGAGGTCATTTGACACATGGATTTTATACACCTAAAAAGAAAATAAGTGCAACATCTATTTATTTTCAGTCACTTCCTTATCAGATCAAAGAAGATGGTTTAATTGATTATGAAAAAATGGAAGAATTGGCATCATTATTTATGCCTAGAATAATTATTACAGGTGGTAGTTGCTATTCCAGAGATTTTGATTATAAATTTTTCAGAAAAATTGCTGATAAAGTTGGCGCATATCTAATGGTTGATATAGCTCACATTAGTGGTTTTGTAGCTACTGGTTTAATGAATTCTCCTTTTGAATATGCTGATATTGTTACTACTACTACACATAAAACATTAAGAGGTCCTAGATCAGGTATTATATTTATTAATAAAAAAACAGAAAATGGTACGCTAGTTGCTAAAGTTAATGAGGCTGTATTTCCAGGATTACAAGGAGGTCCTCATAATCACCAAATAGCCGCCGTAGCATGCCAATTGAAAAATGTACAATCCCCAGAATTTAAAACATACATGATCCAAGTACGTGATATGGCTCGTCATTTATCTCAAAAACTTAATGAAAAAGGTTATCAAATCATGACAGGTGGTACTGATAATCATTTATTATTAGTCAACCTAAAAGCACATGGTGTCACTGGAAGCAAAGTAGAATATTTATGCGAATTAGTAGATATTTCCTTAAACAAAAATTGTGTTGCCGGTGATCAAAACGCAATGGCTCCTAGTGGTGTCAGAATAGGAACAGCCGCTATGGTAACTAGAGAATTTACTGAAAATGATTTCGATTTGGTTGCGGATTATCTTGATCAGGTTGTAATTTTATGCAAAGAAGTTCAAAATATTGTTGGACCAAAACTACAAGATTTTAAAACTTATCTAGAAAACCAAGAAACTGAAATATATACTAAAATCACTCAACTAAAAACAAAAGTTAATCAATTGGCATGCGATAAACCATTTTATTATGGATCACATTTTTAATTTCATTCCTGAAAGTTTTCAAAAAATATTATTCTAGATTCTATCACATCTAGAACACTTTAATATTTTTACTTTGTTGATCTAGAAAGTTTTCAAAAAGTATTATTCTAGATTCTATTACAACTAGAACACTCTAAATTTTTTACTTTTATTTTTTAGCAAGTTTTTAAAAAGTATTATTCTAGATTCAATTACATCTAGAACACTTTAATATTTTTACTTTTGTGTCCTGGAAAGTTTTTAAAAAGTATTATTCCAGTTACTATTACATCTAGAACACTTTAATATTTTTACTTTTATACACTAGAAAGTTTTTAAAAAGTATTATTCCAGTTACTATTACATCTAGAACATTTTAATATTTTTACTTTTATTTCTTAGAAAGTTTTTAAAAAGTATTATTCCAGTTACTATTACATCTAGAACACTTTAATATTTTTACTTTTGTGTCCTAGAAAGTTTTTAAAAAGTATTATTCCAGTTACTATTACATCTAGAACACTTTAAAATTTTTACTTTTGTGTCTTGGAAAGTTTTTTAAAAGTATTATTCCAGTTACTATTACATCTAGAACACTTTAATATTTTTACTTTTGTGTCCTAGAAAGTTTTTAAAAAGTATTATTCCAGTTACTATTACATCTAGAACACTTTAAAATTTTTACTTTTATTTCTTAGAAAGTTTTTAAAAAGTATTATTCTAGATTGATTACACCTGGAACACTTTAAAATTTTTGCTTTTATTTCTTAGAAAGTTTTCAAAAAGTATTATTCTAGATTCATTTACAACTAGAACACTTTAAAATTTTTACTTTTATTTCTTAGAAAGTTTTTAAAAAGTATTATTCTAGATTGATTACACCTGGAACACTTTAAAATTTTTACTTTTGTGTCCTGGAAAGTTTTCAAAAAGTATTATTCCAGTTACTATTACATCTAGAACACACTAAATTTTTTACTTTTGTGTCCTGGAAAGTTTTTAAAAAGTATTATTCCAGTTACTATTACATCTAGAACACTTTAAAATTTTTACTTTTATTTCTTGGAAAGTTTTTTAAAAGTATTATTCCAGTTACTATTACAACTAGAACATCTTAATATTTTTACTTTTATTTCTTAGAAAGTTTTTTAAAAGTATTATTCTAGTTACTATTACATTCATAAAGCATCAATATTTAACCCATGGTATAGAATATTTAAAATATTATAAGGCAAAAATGGATGATTTGCTAGTTCTTTTTTTGACACCTGATACCCTTCTAGTAAAGAGATTGCATATGAACTGTCAAAAGCATTCGGCATCATTCGTAATCAATACGAATATGTTATTAGGGTGTTCTAGTGTGTAAAGAATTATTTCGTAAAATTAACGAAAGTTTCCGAAAGCTCTTGAATGTGTTATATAAATATAGCTTGATACATGGACACAAAATTGAAATCATTAAAATATATTAATAATAATTCATAAACTCATAATGCGGCTTCGCTTTTGCAGAAATAAAAAATTACACTCTGTGAAAAAAGATGGTGATTACATTAATACTCTCAAAGACATAATAAAATCAATACGCATTTATCATCCATATGAAAAAAATATTGATTTGGAAAACATTACTGAATTAATTACTTATAAAAATTTTTCAGCAAAATATTTTGATGATGATTATCATTCAATAAAAGGTTATGAAAGTAGTTCAGAAGAAGATGAAAATTCTCAATCTTCCGATGAAATAAATGAATTTACACAAGAAGAAGTAAATTACAAAAATGTTGTTAATGTAGGTGTCTCTCGTGTAAAATCATTAACTAGAATTGCTCTAGAAGAAGTTTGCAAACATCAATATGAAATACATCAGCTGTTTGAATTGTATCCATCTCATAGTATCTGGATACCAGATGATAATAATACACAGAATATATATGATGGTTTAGCAATTAGTATTGCTAAATCTGTTTTGGAAGAATTTTATAAATCCATTTTAGAAGAATTTGCCAAAATTACAAAAGAAAATAATCAATACATACATTCTATAGATCTTTATTATTTTAATTATCAAAAGACTAAAGTATATTTACTTATTGAACATATCACAGAAAAACGAATGTTCTTAGCTTTACCATATTATCCAATCACATTTTTGAATAATATTGATCAATATTTTGATCAAAATACAAAAATATATCCTTTCACAATTATCGCTGAATTTGATTATGAGACATGGTCATGGGAAGCGTTCAAATATAATAATATGTTATGTGAATATATAGGTTCCAGATATCAATTCTATATAAATGATGATAATATCCGGATTTTTATAATAACTTTCAAGACACCATTACCTATAATTCCATTCAATGATTAAATTACAATATTAAAAAATAATTGAGTATAATTCACATTCTTTCATTACTATTTTTAAATATCCTTTTTTCATATGAAATATTTTAGGAACATTTATGCTATTATTAATTTGATTACCACTAATATTTTTTATAGTTGATATAGTATCTAAATTAGTATTTAAAAATTCTATATGAAGATATCCATTTACTCCAGTTTTATAATTTAAATTTATATGTGCATTAAACGTAATTTCTCTAGTTTGAATAAATCCTTCTGTATCATTCACCGATATTGAACTAAATCCATCCATCCTAATATTATGTCTCCAAATTGAATTAGATTCATTTTTAATATTTCCAAATCTATTCCTATGTTCATATAAATAAAATTCAGATCCATCATCAGACATTATTAAACCATACACCATTGCACTAGATGTATTATCTTTTGATAATTTTGGAATTATTAAATTATTACATATTTTCCAATTCAATCCATCTTCTGAAAAACCCACTTTAATACAAGAATCATTACTTTTTTTTGCTTTTTTTTGATGATAAACTGGAAAGCTTATATATATATTTCCAGTAGATGGATACATCATTGCATTGATACTCTCATAATTATCATTGGTCAAATCAAATGACGGATTAAAATTAATAAATTTTAATGGACTCCAGTTAATTAAATCACGGGATTTAGATACTTGAATATGTTTTAAACCTTCACCTAGATGACTTCGTAAATACAATATATATTCATTTCTAGAATAATTAAAAAAACAATTAGGTTGTGACTGAAATGTTGAACAAAAATAAAGATTATCATAATGACCCTCTTTCATTCCTGAAATTATCGGAAGTTCATCTCCAATCGTCCAATTATATCCATCATCTGATGTGTACACATAAAGTCCATTTGCATGATATTTCAAGTCAGACCGTGTCGGATCCACAAATTTAAAAATACCTTCAATATCATCATTTTTATCGGCAGTAGCAGGATGACGAATATCTATATTAGATTTCAAATTCATTAAGGGTTTCAAATTCATTAAGGGTTTCAAATTCATTAAGGGTAAATTTCTAAACCGAATGATGTCTTCACTAGTACCTAATTTATTAAAATGCCATTGACTTAAATGACATCCACCAATCGCTTTATATCGATGTTTAGATATACATGAAGGTGAAAGATCTATAAATGTAGTCATATTGTATGAGAAAGCTTTTTTTGATATATCAACATCATAAGGTTTGAAATGTAATCCATCATTACTGACTAGAAGTTTTGTTTTAGATAGGAAGGGATTAAGGTGATTTGTTGAATAATATAGATAGATTAGTTTAGTTTTAAGATTTCTAAAAATGCTAAAATGCCCAGAATGTTCTTGATCTACGTCTATAACTTTAGTTGATGATGTTGGTTTATGAAATTTAATTTTAATGTTTGCGTACCTTTCAAGTTGACTCAGTTGATAAAATATTAATTTCATTATTTATTATATTACTTACTATATTACTTGATTTTTTGTTTGTATATATAAAAATAAAATTGATTTAATTTTATTAATGCCAAATTACTAGTCAAGTCAAATGACTCACATTATAAAAGTTAAGAATTATCAAGATATGATTAATCATTATGGTCAAACTAATGGATCAAAAAGTGATACATATCAATCTAGAAAACGGGTTAGAGAGGAGTCTTTGTCCGGTGAAATTGAAAATTTTGAATTAGCCCCTAAAAGATTAAAAGTAGATGAATATGATTCACCTAGAACAATTTTAAAGGTTGAATCCATTAAATATCAAAATATGTTATCTTGGTGGTCACTCGACACCAAAAACTATTTCATCAGAGAGCATCTAGTTAGAGAAGCACTTAAAACATTCGAAAATAATAAATTTACTGAATTTAATGATGGTATTTTTTACAGATTTAATGAAGATAAAGATAGATCTGAATATATGTTGTATCAAAAAATATCAAAAATATATATACATGATATAAATTGTGAAGATTGGTCAAAAATTATTTATTCATCTGGGGAAGTTTTAGGTAAATTACATTCTAAATTATGGAATGATATTGAAGATAATTTACCTTTAAACAATACACCTCATATAAAAGAATTGAATTCATTTGAATTAGATGACGTTTTTAATTTTTATGCAAAAACTTTACGAGATATGAACTATACCGGATATATTTTTCCAGGACTAGATAATTTAAGATATCAATTTAGACTTTTATATGATGAATTAAAACTAAGTGATGACCCTAAAGTATTAGTTCATGGCAATTTCACAACTTCCAATATTTTAATAGATAATAAAAGAAAAACAGTCAAATCTATAATAGGATGGGGAGAAGCTGGTATAGGTTCTCCTTTAGCTGACTGGGTTAATATTCATCTTAGTTTCATAGATTATGGTTTAAATGATCCTATTATTATGGATTGGTTTTTGAAAGGATATCAAAAAAATTGTCACCCATCCATTATTCCTTTAATTCAAAATTATAAAAAAATATTAGGATTATGGAGTCGTTTGATGGCTTATGCAATGGAAACTATTAATTTATGGATATATGATAATAATTATCCAGAAAGACAAATAAAATACTCAAAATGGCTAGAAATAATTTAATCTTCAACCTCAACATCAATATTCAAATTTAATACATCTACATCTGCATCTATGTCTATATCAAAGTCTCCAATATCATCTACATTTTCAGTGTTATTAAAAAATAATGTAGTTGGTATTGATAAGTGTTTATTATTTTTTTGTTCAAAAGAATTACTTTCTAATTGATCTTCCAATTCTAGGTCATTCACTAAATTACCCAAAGATGGATCTGATTCTATTTTATTTTCTACATCATCAATAAATGGATCTTCTGGTAAAAAATCAGGATGTTTAACAGATAATTTTGCAACTTTCCACGATAATCCCCATTTATTTTCATATGTCCATAAACCATTACAACGAATTAATGCTTGGACTTTAGCACCTGACTGAATATATTGACTAAAATCAGTAACAGTTCTATCATATAAATCAACAATTTTTGTATCTTTTTCAAAAATTTTTAACTTAATCGTTGGAGGATATCTAGGATTATTTTTATTATACCTAATTTGCTTATTATATATATATTTATTCTGATTAATACCTAATAAATCATTATGACCATCAATAAAATTTATTATAAAATTATCAAGACTTTCTATAACTCTAAAAAAATTTTTAATCTCGGTGTCATATAAATAACCACCAAAAGATAAATCCAAATAATATTTTCCTTCTTCTTTATCTTTTTCATTATTATATTGACATATACCAAATGGAGCATCCATCCATGGAGTTTCAAATAACAAATTATTCAAGGTTAAGGTAGGAGTACGATATGATATTGGATAAAAAGATGCATTACGAGTGTTAAGATTAATATATAAAAATTTTGGAGTAAAATGTTCCGTTTTAATTGATAATTCCATTTATTATAATTTGGACTAATATCTTAATACTTTTATTAATAAACTTATGTCATTTTAGTATTGCCAATAATTAAAATTAAAGAAATGTAGCATGTAGCGGATTTAATTTTTTAGTATTTTCTAAAATTTCTAAAGCCTTTTCAGCTGTCACGCATCTACAGTCTTCAGTACATATATATTTATAACCTATCACGGACAATCCAATATAATAACATATAGGATTATTTGTATTTTTTTTGGGAACGTAAAAATTATCATTATATGGAACTAATTTTTTTACTAAATTAATAGAATCTTGTAAAGACAAATTAGTTTTCCAAAAAATATATTGGACATCTGATATAACATATCCAATCAGAATACTGTAATCGCATTTTACAACTGGAAGAGGTTCATACTTAAATGTCAAAAATGTTTTTATTATATTGTATATAGGATTGGGAGATTTTTTTATGTATTTTGTTGGAATCCATCGGAAAATATCACCTATATATCTATATATCATAGAATTATTAGTACTGTGTGTAAATTTTATGCTCCATGAACTATTTGATAATTCTAATGAATTTAATACATTTATTAATTCAGAACCACTCCTAATTTCAAATGTGTTAATTTCTTTTTCCGTTAAATCAGACAAAATAATTGAAAATGGAATCATTTCATCTACAATATAATACGATTGGGGACATACTTGAGAAGCTGTCGGTTGCACAGCATTAATTTTAGCGCTATATGGAGGAAGATCACAATTGTTCTTTGCCATTCTAACATTGTACAATATTAGAACAATTAATTTCAATTTTATTATAAATTGCCTATGCTGTAAATTATTAAACGGATGTAATATGTTGCGCATTTAATTTCTTCATATTTTCTAAAACTCCATAAGCCTTTGTAGGTGTTAAAGATCTATAATCTTCAGTGCATACATACTTAGATCCTATCATGGACAATCCAATGTAAAAATTAATAGGTACATTTACACTTGTAACCCTTTTTTCTACATAAAAACTATCATTAGTTGGAACTAACTTTTTCATCAACTTAATAGAATCTTCCAAAGACAAACTGGTTCTCCAAAACATAACATGAACTTCTGATAAAACATATCCGAATACAATATAACAATCGCATTCAACAGGTGAAAGAGATGTATACTCAAATGTCAAAAAAGTTTTTAGTATATTGTATTCTCGATTGGGAGTAGTTTTTGTGTATGTAGTCTTAATCCATTGAAATGGATCCGGGTGAGGTCTATGTGTCATTCCATTATTAATATTATGTTGAAATTTTATTGCAAATGAATCACGTGATGATTCTAATGAATTTAACACACGTATCAACTCAGAACCACTCCTGATTTCATATGTGCAAATCGGTTTTTCAGCATCTTCCAAAATAACGAAAAAAGGAATCATTTCGTCAACAAGATAACGTGTTGGTGGACATGCTGGAGGAGCCTGAGGAGCCGTAGGTTGTATAGTATTAACTCCGCAAAATGAACTATCTTCACTGTATGGAGGAAGATCGCTAGCGTGATGTAACATTTTTATTTTATCATTACATCAATATTATTAATAATATCAATTTTATTATAACTATTTAAGAGTTATAATGGTTAAAATTAGAAATTATTAAATCCATGTATGTTGTGGTGGATTTAATTTCTTAAATTTTTCTAAAACTGCTAAAACTTCCTTTGGAGTTGAACATCTATAATCTCCTACAAGTGAATACTTTTTACCTATCATAGATAACCCGATAAAATAACACTTATTTTCTAAATCTCCCGATTCTTTTTCATTATGAAATGCATCATCATACGGAACTAAATTTTTCATCAAATTTATAGAATGATCCAAAGATAAATTAGTTCTCCAAAAAGTATATTTTGTACCTGGTAAATATCTTCCCAACATAATACCACAATAGCATTTTACAGTTGGAACAGCTGTATATTTAAACGTCAAAAAGGTTTTGAATATTTTATAGTGTCGATTTGAACTTTTATCATTATATGGTATATGGACCCCACTCGTAGCATACAAACTGTCTGTATTCCAGCTAATAGAATTATTAACGTTGTGTGTGAATGATATTCCACCGGAATAGTTTGATGATTCAAAAGAATCTAAAACATTTATTAATTCATCACCATCCCTAATTTCATAAGTAATACGTTTATGTATATCACTATTGCGAATTAACTGAAATGAAAAAGGAACCATTTCATCTGCAATATAATATGTTGTCTCAATTTCATGTACAATATTACTAGTTAAATCACTATACGACGGAGGATCGTTAGACTTGTTTGCCATTGTATTTCTTGATATAATATGATATCATTAAAGACTTTCAATTTTATTATAACTTATTATCACCATGATTATTTTTGACAACTCTAAAAGTTAAATTGATACGACCTTTATCTATCTTACTTTCAATAGGTATCCCATGTTTCCAATATTTTTGAGTATTTGGCATCATTAACACCATTGAACCATTCGTTAATTGAATACGTTTTTTACCTGGAACAACATTATTCTCTTTCGTAAATATTGATTCAATTGGATGAAAATCAAAATATCTAGATACGCCCAAAGATACACTCGCTATTGGTCCATCTAGATCTCTCTCATCATCAGAATGCATACCTATATTACTAGATCCATCTGGATAATAATTTAATAAACAATAATTAAATTTCCATTTATTTTGTAGAAGCTTCTCAATCCTATCTTTTATATCAAGAAGTTCTTTAGTAAAAATATGACCAGTATTGTTGGTACCACTATAACGAAAATGAAGATTTGGATCAGATGCAAAATGACATGAAAATCTATTTTGTTTGCAAATTTTTCCAGCAATTTTAATATCCTTTTTCTCCCAATACTTTAATTTCTCAAACACATCATAAAATTTATTCGCATCATCAGATGACATAAAATTCTGATAAAATAATACAGTCGCACTACTAAGTCCAACATCAATGAACTTATCACTACTATTATTTTTTACATTACCAACCAAAAAACGATCCATAACACTTATTTATACTTAATTTATTTTTCAAGCAAAAAAAATAATTTATATCAATTTTTTTTTGTAATCTTTTCGCATTAATTCTATTAATTAATTTCTATTAGTCCATATCTACCCTTATCATATATAATCAATACAATATCATCTTCCCCAAATCGATATCCATTTTTTATGAAAAAGGATTTGTGTCGCTCAATTTTTTCAGAATCAGAAACACGATGATAACGATCCAAACAATTATTAACTAAAAGTTGATACAATTCAGATTTATTGTACGGTAATTCTTGAGAACACATTTTTTTAATATCATTCCTAACAAATTTAGTCAGAGTATTTATATTTTTATGTACAATTTTACAACAGCATATGTATTCATTTTTAGGTTTTGGACGAACTGACCCATATACACCTCGATAATATAATCCTTCATGACATCCATATTGATGGTATAAAGGACATGATTTACAGATTAGATACCCTTTCATAGGTGTTTCTTTTATTCCTGTCATTATAGAATCTGGATTGTTAATAAGATTATTTACAAACTTAGTAAATTCACTTAGCTGATTATTATATTTTATTAGATTTGCGTTTTCCCTTGATTTGTCGTTTGCATAATCTATCTCTGCTTGTCTTACAGCAATTCTTATTTGATTTTCTTTCCTTTGAATATCATCTTTTCTTCTTTGCTCTTCTTCTTCACATCTTTTTTGTTCATACATTTTAATTTTTTCAGCAAGTATATTTTTATCATTTTGTGTAATATTAGAACGACCCGAAGTAACATGATTAAATACCGCATTTCCATCATTTGACAACCCAGGATGAAAATTATAATTTCCACTACAATCACCACATGTCATTCTAGCACCTCCATGATGACTTCCAACCCATCCTCGTCCCATTGTGACTTCACAAAATCTATTTGGACATTTGGCTCCTTGAACATTCATTCGAAGATATTGTTTAAACTCATGATCATTTGATAATTGATTGCATTTACATGATAAACAATCTCCAGTTACACTTTCATAACTGAAATATAAGTAATGTTGATAATTTTTGCAAATTTTATTCATATTCTTTTATTATTTTTTTCAATACTTCAAATCAATTTTTTGTATTAATTTTTATTGTAATCTTTTCGAATTAATTAATTTCTATTAGTCCATATCTATCTTTATCATATATGAGCAACATAATATCTGCTTCCCCAGATAAATGTCCATTATGTTTGAAAAATATTTTTTGATATTCAAGTTTTTTTTTGCCCAGATAAGAATTAGTTTCATCACCAATTAAAAGTTTATGTAAGTTAGATTTGTCGTATGGTAATCCTATTGCACACATTTTTTTTATGTCATTCAAAACGAATTTGGTTGAAGATGCATTTATATTTTTATCTACAGTTTTAAAACAACATACATATTTAGTTTTAACTCTAGGTGCCGGATGAACTATACCATACTTACCATCATATATTCCATCATATCTATGGATTATATATCCTTTCATAGGTGTTTCTTTTATTCCTGCCATTATAGAGTCTGGATTGTTAATAAGATTATTTACGAACTTAGTAAATTCACTTCGCTGATTATCATATTTTATTAAATTTTCATTTTCTCTTAATTGCGCACGTGCATTGTCTATCTCTGCTTGCCTCATCGCACTTCTTATTTGATTTTGTTTCCTTTCAATATCATCTTTTCTTCTTTGCTCTTCTTCTTCACGTCTTTTTTGTTCATCCATTCTAATTTTTTCAGCAAGTTTATTTCTATCACTTTGGGTAATGTTAAAGCAACCAGACTTTACATCATTAAATGCTTTATATCCATCATGTGACAATCCAGGATGAAAATTATAATTTCCACTACAATCACCACATGTCATTCTAGGACCTCCATGATGACTTCCAATCCATCCTCGTCCCATTGTGACTTCGCACAAACTATTAGGACATTTAGCTCCAGGAACATTTCTTCGAAGATATTGTTTAAACTCATGATCATTTGATGATTGGATGTATTTACACGATAAACAATCTCCAGTTGAACTTTCATAACTGAAATATAAGTAATGTTGATAATTTTTGCAAATGTTATACATATGTGTTTATTATCTTATCTTTTCGCAAATAATACTCAAAATTAAATCAATTTTTTTGTATTAATTTCAAAACCAAAAAAAAATTATTTATATAATTTATATAAATTTTTAATTGTCATCAATTCCATCTTAATGTTCTTAATGTTTTAGTGTGTAATTTGGATTGAGCAATGCGGAAGCAATAAAATTCTTAAAAGCAATATCCTCTTCGGAAACAGCTGCTGAAGCACTTGCCTCCTCAGGGTTACCTCTTACAAAACTATATGCAAAGCCAAGAATACTTCTAGCACTATCCATTACACTTGTAAAACGTGAAAGATCAAACGTACTCAATCCACTAGAACTACTAGAAAAACTAGACACACTCGATGCATCTGAAAATTCAGACATACTCAATGCATCTGAATCAGACATACTCGATGTTTCTGAAGAAGCACTCGATGTTTCTGAAATATTGTCATCGGACTGAATATTGTGATCGCGGTATGCTTTTTCCATGTAGGATTTTGTATATGTCAATACATTGAGTTTAGTTGAAAAGGATACTTTACAATGTGCAACTGTTTTTGGGGATTCATTTAAACTGCTGACACGTGGATCCAGATTCCTTGGATTTAGTCCAGATTCATTTACTAGGATTGCAAACAAATTAGCTAGAAAGATGTAAGAGACATCAGGATTATCTAAAAATGTATAATAGTCTCCAACCTTCTTCTTATTTTTAAAAGTTCCGCATGCGGTAATGAGTAATTGGATCTTTTTCTGTTGATCAGTTGTATAGTATTGAAAATAATTAGTACGAACAGCCAATTTTGACTTTGAATCTGACCTAAATCTTGTCAGAAAGTAATTGACAGACTCCATGAACAATGATGATACAATAATGTTAATAAAAGTATTAATTGAATGAACCTTGTCATAATTAATCTTTTCATTGACATAATATTCTTCAGAAAAATCACTATCATTCAAAAATGCTGTGCTCCCATCTGGGTTAATTTTTAGATAACGGAAAATGTTGTTTTTAGTATCATATGCTAGTTGCAATTCAAAAGCGTAATTGTATTTTGGTATGAATCCGGATGAATCCTTACGGTATACAGATAGATTTGTAATATATGGTTGTAGAGGAAATTTGCTATTGCGTCCACAATTAAATACCTCCGAACAATAATCTGAAGGAGTAATACCAACAAATACAGAGGGGTCACTCGGGTTCAATGGGTTCTTGTCTCCATTATCATTATATTTGCGACGCATAACACCAACAAGATTGTACAATAATGACTTTCCACCGAATGAATTCACACTGAAAAAGTCGCCAAAATTGATATTCTTTTGCAAATTTAGTAATATCTTAAGATTAAACGCAAATTGTGCACACATAATCCGGAAGTACTTGATATGTCTCCTGTGATACGTGTCTATCGCCGTCACAATTGATTTTTCTTCTGTAAAATAAACCGGATCGGATAGTGGTGTTGTGCATTCAAATGTATACATGTTCGGGTTTGTTTCATGTAGTTCATATTTGATGGGAGACGGTTCCCCATTAGTAACTTTGTTAATAAAGAGCTTGAGGTCTAGCTTATAGTGCGGCATGTTTTATCTATAGAGTTATTAATATTATATTATTATTTAACACACTTCAATTTTACCATGTAACCTAAATGACTGAAATTGCTAAAATATTAATTATATGTTGCAATTCCGTTATCATTTCTGCCATAAATACCAAATTGTTTAAATTCATGATTAAAGGGTACACCATTATCACCCTTATTACATTTACGCTCTTTTTCCTGTTTAACACTATAATTTTGAACTAGTGGGGGCTCAGTAGTTTTTGGAAACATACTATTAGTAACACCATTATCCGCATTAGATTGATCTTCCAATGATCCAGATAAAGTTGTTGATCCGGCAACCCCATTAATATTAATTGGATTCATAGTTGGAGCAGGTTCTCTTACATTTTTGTTAGACGTAAAGAAAGCATTCAACCAACTATTATTATTAACCACCTGTTTAGTTGGTAATGGAGTAGTAACTAGATCATCACCATCAGTGGAAGATTCAGCAATTAATGTAGTTGGTGTAGTATTATTTTTACTTGATAACTGGATAGGACTTGTTGAAACAGTCGCATTGGGAGTACTATATGCGGTACTACGAGCTAAATCTTGATCAGATAATGGTTTAGTGGGTGCTGGTGTCGCTCCAGTTTGATTTTTAGCAGCATTCTGTTCACAACATGATGGACATGGCTTTTCTTCCATAACTGGACATGGAGGACAAATTTTAGGAGGACATGCGACTGGTGCTGGGCAAGCTGGACATGGAACTGGAGGAGGACAAGGTTTAATTTCGGGGCATTTAACTTCAGGACATCTACTTGGAGCGGGACATGGTGGGCATTTTGGAGCACTTTTACATAATCCAGCGGTGACACTTACTTTGGGGCATTTACAATCAGGACATTTTTGGGAGACTGGTAAAGTAGATTTTAGAACATATTTTGAAGTATCTAATGTTGGACATGAAGGACATGATTGAGGCTTTTCAGCGGCACTCTTTAAAATATATTTACTGGCATCGTAATCTGGTGGGACTGGACATGTATCTTTAACAGCAGCTGTCTTACTAATGTAATTGTCTTTATCAATTGCATCCTGAACTCGACATACTGGTTGAGGTTTTATTTCAGATTTAAGGGCATATTTACTCATATCTTGACTATCTTTTAATTTAGCTTGAATATTTTCGACGCCAGATTTAATTGTTTTAATTGAATTTAATTTCAGCTGATCAATTGAATCATCATTAAATTTCTCAACATCAATATAATCAGAAAAGCCCTCTGTTTTAATTGTTTTCATACTAGATATTACACAAATAATTATAACACCAAATACTAGAGCCATAATTACTTTATTGGTTTCAATAAATTCCATTTCTAGATTAGATAATACTTTCTTTACATATTAAATTAGAAAAAAAACTAAAAATTAATTGGTTAACAAATTATCCAAATTGCATCCGTGACATGGAACAGTATTATTTTTAATATAATCCGTCAAAATTGTTGGACAATTCGGACAATTTGGATTAAAACTTTCCATTTTCTTTTCAGACAAAAGAACCGTATTTTCCCCACTTTGACCATCAGATGATCCTGTAATACCAAATGCCGATTTTAAAGCCTCTCCAGCAACATTAATATTAATGCTAACTGGTTTCTGATTCATCGCGGTTTGACCAGCACTTATATAAGGATTTGTAGGATTACCTCCTTGAATAGGATTAAAAGATTTAGGATTAAGAAAATGATTATCTAATGAAGAATACTTGACTGTATCATAAGTAGAAATACTGGCTACTGGATCTTCTTTAGTAATATCCCATTTTTGACTACTAAAAGGTCCAACAGTTTGAACTGATAAATTGCTACCTACATGAGCTAATGATTTTGATGGATCTTTAACGGAAATAACCATAAAAAAGCCGTATTGTGTATCTTGATTAATATTATAACTAGAAATACCAGAATAAACTTCTTTACCGGCTTTTAAAACCTTTTGATAATCATCAACATTAGAAATCTGAACAAGTCTCCAACGTTGTGAAATATCATTTTTATTACACATATCAGACGTATAAGTACCTTGTTCAGTTACAACACTAATACATCCAGATGGATCAGTTTCTCCAGAAACCATAAAAGGAATCTGGAAATGACTATTAATACCTTTCTCTTTTTCTAAAGCAATTAAAGGAAATTTAACACCAGTATCAAATGCTACAACCTGTTTAGGTGCTTCAGTTTCCCACCATACCTTCTGAGGACATAATCCATTATTAGGGTTCGGTGTTACATCCTCAAATCCCTCATTTAATAATAATACAAATTTACTCAATATTACGATTATTAAAGCTAATATAGCAATAACTAAAAATAATTGTTTGTCCAACATTAATATGTTATTTATGTTTGTACCTTTTAATTTAGGAAAAGAAAAAAACTAAAATCTTACTTGTTTTCAGGAATATTAAAATTTATTTGAACATCTTTTTTTGATAATCCTTCCAAAATTTGTTCAATCATTACAGATGTATCATTCTCATTCTCTATTTGTGTGTTACCTATTGTTTTTAATGGATTATTTACAACTACACTAGGCACTACATTTCTATCACCACTTGATACCATATTCAATTTACCACTACCCTGTATTTTTTCAGGATCTAAACTGTATGTTCCGCTAGCTTCAGAAATAACACATGAAGAATAAACTGGAATTTTAGGATAATTCTTTTCATTCTTGGTTTGAATATAATTTCCAAAATTATTTTGTAATTTTGCCAAACGTTCTTTTAAAATCTTTATTCTTTCATCCTGAATAATTTGAGAAGCTTTAACATCAGCACTATCTACTAAATTTTCACTAGCTACAATATTAACATTGCGATTATTTTGTTCATTATTTTGATTTAATTTAGCAATTAAAAGATTTAACTTTGCACTTACATCACTCACTTGACTAGTTAATTTTTCAGAAATGGCATTTAACTCATTTGATGTTATTTTATCTTTATCAATAGTTCCTAAATTATGAGTAAATTTAGATATTTTATTTAATGTGTCTTCTAATTCTGGAATAGTGTCCACTATTTGATTTTGACTTTGATTTTGACTTTGATTTTGACTAGATACGAACCCTTCTTGATTATAAGCTAAACAAATTAAACTAGCAAAGACAAAAATTATAATAAACAGAATTGCTCCGGTTTTCATTTACTTATATTTAAGATAATTTTTATAATATTTTAAGATAATTTCTGCGCCCAATGATTCACACTTTTAATTTGCATATGATTATTATTCATTAAACAATATGGATCATCATATGAACATTCTTTACTAACCATTTTCTTTTGTGATGGATTAATATTACTATTATTTTTAATATTATTCATTTTACTTTCTAGATCATTTATCATTTTTTCAATGATTTCTAGACGCTTTTCTTGTTCATTCTGACTATCTCTTTTAATTTTTATTTCTTGTTCAATAGTTTCTAAACTTTTTATAGGCTCAGACGCATCAAAAGTTTCTTTTTGAACTGATGTCCATGAAACTAAACACAATAAAATCATTACTAAAACTAATAATATTGACACTTCTCTTGATAACATACTGTTGTCTTAACATTTGATTAGAAAATAAAAGTATTACTAATTTCAATTTCAGAACTGTAAAAATGATCTACATGATGTCCTATAAACATACAACATTCACTAGGAACATAAATATTTGGTCCAGCTTGTTCTAGATTACAGTGTAATAACATATTATCTATAATAACATATTTGTGTTTTTTATAATTTTTTGAAGTATCATATTTACATGGATTTTTTGCGAACAAACAATATGATTGTGATGTATTAAACTTTGGAGGTTGAAGAATTTCTTTAGTTGTTTTTAAATCTGAAATATTGAATACTTTAATATCATCATCTTCATAGACTAATATATTTTCATGTTTTTCTGAAAATAATTTATACATTTCGTGTCTATTCGTGCAATTTGTTTCACATTCAATAATTCTATCAACATTATTTCTTAATTCCAGATACAATTTATTACCCATTATTGCACTATAATCAACATTTGGCTTCAAACCAAAGAATTTAATTAATTTTACAGGATCTGTTCTATAATCACTCACATAACCTTGACAGAAACCATAATTAAAGAATTGTAACACAAATATATCTGGATATTTAAATGTTTCGTTTGCATCTATATTAAGAAAATAATGATCTATTGATCCATAATCATTACCATAATAGGTTTTATCATAAAAAGTTAATATGGGACACTTTTCAGTTCTCCTGTGAACCACTATACAATATAGAAATCTTTTATCGTTAATTTCAAAATATCTCCACAAAGCCGCATTACTGATTTTAAAAACATCCAGCATATATTCAATATTACTTCTAGAATATTTAACTGGTATATTAATCTCATTAGTTTGTTTTATCAAATTAAGGAAATCTCTAACTTGTTGTTGAGTAATACCCAGCATTAAAGTATTATTCAAATCACTTGTGACTAAATCATACAATGACTCATCTGATCCTAGCTGATTTGCTAATCTCAATTGCGTTTCAAGTTGTGGAATATCTGAAGATAACTGTGTGATGGTTCTAGGTTGATAACAAGAATTTACTTGTACACTAACATCATTTACATCATTTATATCATTCATATTTATTTATAAATAAATGAGAATAAAAGTAATTCAATTTAATTGCATCAAGTCACACCCCTAGAAAATATTCAATATTCACACATTAAATATTCAATATTCACATCTAAATCTACATCTACATTCAAGAGCTTTCGGAAGCTTTCGTAAGTTAATTGAATGTTCTAAATGTTCTAGTTATTTAGTGAAATTTACGAAAATTTACGAAAGCTTCCGAAATCCTTTGACAGTTTATGTCCTGTTCCAGCGGGGATTAAGGTCTTTGGGGTATCACGATTAAAAAATACACTAGGAAATGACTCTTTGAATCCTTTGGATTTTGATACAATAGTTAATACTAGATGCTAGAATAATACTTTTTAGAAACTTTCTAGGATATAAAAGTAAAAATTTCAAAATGTTCTAGTTGTAATCAATCTAGAATAATACTTTTTAAAAACTTTCTAGGATATAAAAGTAAAAATTTCAAAATGTTCTAGGTGTAATCAATCTAGAATAATATGTTTTAGAAACTTTCTAGGATATAAAAGTAAAAATTTTAAAGTGTTCTAGTTGTAATCAATCTAGAATAATATGTTTTAGAAACTTTCTAGGATATAAAAGTAAAAATTCTAAAGTGTTCTAGATGTAATCAATCTAGAATAATATGTTTTAGAAACTTTCTAGGATATAAAAGTAAAAATTTTAAAGTGTTCTAGGTGTAATCAATCTAGAATAATATGTTTTAGAAACTTTCTAGGATATAAAAGTAAAAATTCTAAAGTGTTCTAGATGTAATCAATCTAGAATAATATGTTTTAGAAACTTTCTAGGATATAAAAGTAAAAATTTTAAAGTGTTCTAGGTGTAATAGTAACTGGAATAATATGTTTTAAAAACTTTCTAGGTAAACAAAGTAAAAATTTTAAAGTGTTCTAGATGTAATCAATCTAGAATAATACTTTTTTATGGAGCTACAAAAAGTCTCAATGTATAATATAAAATGTTTTCTTGGAAAAAAGATGAATATTTAGATTTGTATTTGGAATTAAAAAATGGCAACTGGAAAAATTATGTAGAATCTGTTCCAGGTGAAAATATGAAATCTGAAAAAAAAACTAACCACCTAGATTTCAACTTAATAAAAGATATTGATCATATTTTCTTTCAATATGTTGGAGAAGGATTTTTATCAAATAATTCTAATACAGCGATTGATATAGAATATATAATTTTTTTTAGAATGAAAAGCAAAAGTAATAAGATATTATATGGATATTTGCAAGCTTGGCATGATTATACCGGATTTGATTGCCGGGGTGGTATTAAAATTTATCTTAGTAAAACAAAAGAAAATATAGAAAAGTATGCTATCCCATTGAAGTATTTTAATAAAATGTTTTAATAAAATTACTGGTTACTGACTTATACTACTTACCAGTGCTTCTACATTTTTAATGTTTTGCTCCAATTCATTAATTTCTTTAGCTTGTTTCATTAAATACACATGTTGATTCAATGTGTTTGTACCTTTTCTTTTAATAATATCCTCGAATTCTTTAACATTAGAAACATCTAGAGTATCAAAGTATTCTTTGTATATATTTTTTGAGGGTGATGTTTTTACTTTAATAGAACTTAATAAAATAATGACAAATAATAGGATAAATAATACCCAAATAGTTTTTAGATCAACAGAAACCATTTTATTTTAATTCTTAAAGAGAAAAAACTTCGAGAACTATTTAATTTTAGTTTAGTTATTTAATTTTACCACATCCAGCTCTTGGTGATGAAAAATCAACCCATTTTTGTTGATCATTGCTATTTAAATGACGACAATCTTCAAAACTGACTCCTTCATTATCCACTTGAAGGCACATTTTATCATCATTATAAGGTGTAATAATATTAAACGGATATAATCTATTTAAATCTGATTTTTCAGAAACATGTAATTCTGGATCCATAATATGTTTATTTAATTCATCACGATTCGTTATTTTCCTATAAATCATATATTGTTTAGGATTCTGCATTTCACAGTGTTGTGTTCCATATTTACCATTAGCCTCATATGTTAAACATCCATTGTTCAAATAAACCATTAAGGGATGCTTTTCATCACCAAATATATTATCTTTTGATCCCAATTCCAATTTATCTGGATGTAATTGTTTTACATTGAAATTAATACCAGAATCAACAGACTTTATACTACCTATATTATGACCATTATTACTGTTATTATTGTTATTATTGTTATTATTGTTATTACTGTTATTATTGTTATCATTATTTTTCTTATTTAATTTTTCTTCAAGATCTTTGGCTTGTTGGTAAATATCGTCAATATTCATATTTTGTGATTCTTGTTTTAAAATAAAGGCGGCATGTTCAGGGTCATATGCATCCTCAATTATTTTTGACACTTGATCTAGAAGTTTACGATAATCTTCTATCCCAACTGTAGCACCTTCATTTTTTAATTTATCTTTAAGAGCATTAATTTTATCACCATATTTTTTAGCCATGTTTCTAGATTTTAAGACATAATCAAATAAATTTTCAAATTCATCCATGATATTAAATTTGGAATCAGAAGAATCATTCTCAAATCCTTCATGTAATTTAATATTTTGCTTTGACCATGGATATAATAAACAAGATATTAGGATTATTGTTATTAAAAATGCAATAATATTATAATGTTTCATATTTATATTAAAGAGGCAAAAAAATTTTACTTTTTCACTTCTAAATGAATATTAATGCGGTTACTTACCAAGTCATCCAATAAATTTTGATTTAGAGCATTTAACTGATCTTTAATCGATAATTCCACATCAGCATATTGTAATTTATCATTGTTCAATTCAAATACTCCTTCCGCTCTAGCCACCATATCTTCTAAACTTTTATCTAAAATTTGTTTAGAACTGGGTTGAGTTTGAATATCTTCCAAAAATACTGGAGTTGGATTAGGTGTTTCTGATATAATATTCTGATTTGTTGGTATCGGTGTTGGTTCAGGAATTGCCTTGAATATCAATGGTATTGATGGTTCGCTTGATCCGCTACTATTTTTGGCCATAACTGATATTTTATATTCAACATCAGGTTTTAGGTTTAGGTTACTTAAACGATATTGACATATTGGTTCGCATTTAGTTTTGTTGGAGAAACTTAAGAAACTACCATCTGTTATATTATCTAATGTTGTTAACATTATAATATGACCCACTATAGGATCAGTTGATGGATCATATGTATTCACCCATGTGAGTAAAATAGTATCTAATGATTCGACAGTTACCTTGAGTTCAGCTGGAGGACCAGGTTTAATTATCATAAAATTTTCTAAATTTCTCTTTTTATAATGATAGTATAAACATATTGCCATAATTCCTATAAGAATTACATATGTAATACAATTATTGTTATTATTGCTACAAGATTTCTGCAACATTAGAAATGGTTTTAAAAATAATCTTAGAAATGACATTAGGAATGACATCATTGATAATGATACTTTTGATTTACGACAAGAAAATAATTTATATAAGTTAAATATATACAGATGTTATCTCTTAAAAAAGATTTATTTTATATAGCAATTCCATTATTAATCTCTAATTATTTATGGAGATTACTTAATTTAAATAATGTTCCAAATCGTAAAAGTGACCTAGATTATTTTATCCAAGAATTATTTATTATGGTTCCTATTATATTCTGTGTTATATTTACAGTATCCTATTTTGGACAACTATTTTTAAGTATTTATGATGGCAATAATCCAAATTTTAAAATTAGTCTGGTAATCGCATTAATTTTTGCAATGGCCAACTTATTTGGAAGCATTTTTCATTTACTCGCAGAAAGATATAATATAACTAAATCAGAATACCCTTTAACACTATTTACAACATTCGGAGTGTTAATTGGATCATTATTTGCTTTATTACTATATTTCATAATATACCAATATGATAAAGTTTTGCAAAACATTAATATTATACCATTGCTAATAGGGATATTTATACAATCAATTGTTATTGGGATAATGGCAAATGCAAATTCCAGACAAAAGTTTAACAAATATCTAGATGCATTCATATTTGCTATAACAACTTCAGCATCCTATCTAGCAAGTACAATTATTATGTTAATTGTAACTTTTTTATTTAGTAAATTGTAAAAAATCTTAAAAAAGTTTTAAAGTGAAACTCTAAAGTTTTCTTTGTTCGGAATTTCGATTCCATTTTGATTTTGGGTTTGTAATTTGCGATCAAGAATTTGTACATCTTCTTGTTCTTTTAAGTAATTACCTAATTCAACATGAGATGCTTGTTTGGCTAATTCGCGTCCTATATAACTAACCCGACTTGCTTGTGAAAAATCAAAATCTAATATTTGTTGATTTTGTTTTTCCAGGAGTGCTTTTTGTTTTTCCAGATCATGTAAATTTTTAGTTTTCACTTTTTTAATTTTTTCAAGTGGTGTTATTATTCTAGGTGCATCATCTTGAATTATTGATTCATCATTAGATTCTTTAGATTCTTCAACATTAGATTTATCAAGTTGATCATGAAAATAAAAGGTTGACATATCCCTAATTTGCTCATCATTTTCAATTGGTGTAACTATTAATCTATCTCTTTTAGATGTTTTTCCTTCAAATTTAACATATACTTCAGGTGATTTAAGAATTTTTAATGAAAATCCAGTACCTTTTAATCCATTAATAGCTCTGAAAGAGGCTCTAAGATTATATTCTGGAGTTTTAAGATTATCTTCTAAATAAAGTTGGTCTTTTCTAGGATAATTATGAACTAAATATTTATTCATATTTTTAGATAATAGAGATTGAAAGGATATTGTTCCATTACCATGTAATCCTTCTACAATTCTAAAAGCCGCTCTAGGATATAATTCATTTATTTCAATATAATTATTAGAATATCCAAATATTTTGTCATCTTCAATTAACCAATAAATATCATTTGCATTTTTAATAGAGACTCCTCTATTTAAATTATTAGACGCCAAACATAAATGTTCATGATCTTCTAGTGATTTTTTAATAAAAGTCTTATAATTGAGTGCTTTTGTTCTTTCTTCACCAGATCCTTGATAACTTGTTTGACATTTTGATAAATTATTAATATTAATAGGATAACAATCAGCAGGTGAATTATCTGAATCGGTGACCTGTCTAGTTATACCATAACAACCTTTATCATTTGAACACATTTCCAAACATTTTTCTAAAGTTTGATCATTCCATTTGACATCTTTTTTATCATCTAAATGCAAATATGTATTTTTATATTCTACATATGAATCTGTTTTTAATCCTGTAAAACCCTCATTAACCTTATTAACCTTATTATTATTTCTAAAATTTAATAGATAAAAAAAGACTAAAAGACCTAGAAATAATAAAATTCCATATGTTTTGTGATCCATCTTATACTTTACTTATACTTAATCTTAATTCAGAAAAAAAGTTAAAGATAATTAAAGTCCTTGATAAAATGGTTCTTGTTTAGTTACAGGAGTTATTAGAGAATCTAATTCCTTTCTAAGATCTTCAACTCTATTTTCTTTAGTTTTAATGGCTTTTTCTAAATTAAAATTGCGAGCTTCCAAGTTCATCATCGGATTTCGGCTTTTACATAATTGTCGTAACTTTAATCTATTAACCATAATACTTCTCTGTTGAATAGCTTGTAAATTATTAGAACGATATAATATTTCATCTGGATCCTCAAAACTCAAATAAGTTTCCCAATCTAACCCTGTTTTAAACATAGATAATTTAACATCACTGAATACTCTAGGATTGTTTCCAACACTTTCAATATCATCATGATCAGCTAAATAATGTGTTTGATCTTGTTTTTGTAATAATATCATAGGATCTTTAGAATTTGTTATAAATCTTAAACTTAACATTCTAGCATCAGAATCCATTAACATATCAATCACTTGAGCATTTGAACCTGGATTAGTTCCTCTCATTTCAGGAGTTGTCTCCCATGGTCTATTAATCCAATCTATTCCTCTTTTTTGATATAATTTAAAATCTTGACCGATACCAATCATAAATCCATTACGATCCCAAAACACTTTTAATACTTTAATATTTTGATCTGGAGCACCTTTTGGACTTGTAAAAGGTAAATTTAAAAACTGATCTATTTCTATAGTATTTGGTGGTGTTTCTCCTTTTAAGTTTTTATATACAAATTTACCTTCTTTAGTGATTCCATATAAAAGAGGATAATATTTTTCCTTATTCTGGTGATAATCACAAAATAAATATATTAAATCTGCGTTACTGGGATTATTTTGATTTTCTGATTCAATCCATTTACTCTGAATATCCTCTGATTCTTTATAATATAATTTAGAATCTTGTCCAACTCCTATCATACGAATTTGACGTTCTTGATTCACATTAAAAGGAAACAACATAATCATCCTAAATCCTATACCATCCTCTTGTGAACCATATAATGAATTATTTAAGGGACCAATCCATAATTTATCCTGATGAATATCATTTTTTTTATACAATTTACCATCATTAAATACGCCAATATATTTATTATCGAGGGTTTTAATAATGTGTAATGGAATTAATAGTCTTTTATATTCTGTTCCGGTTTCTAGGTCAATTTCGCGTCTCATTGGGTCTATTTTCAAATTAAAAATTAAAGTAGCTGGTATATTATTATCTACTTTATTATATGCTTCTAAATAAATTGATGGTTCTTTTGGTAATCCCATACCTTCAGGGGTTTTTTGTTTCTGTATGGTTATATTATCTTCAAAATTTTCATGAAACTTATTATTTTTAAATTTGAGGATGTAATAGAATACCAGAAGAAGTAAAATAATTCCTAGGATGATTGACTGAGTACTCATCATTTATTTTAACTTTATCCTTTACATTAATAGAGAAAATTTTTAATAGATAAAATTGAAACTAATTTGAGAAAAATATAATCTATATCTAAAGTAACTTTATTTAATATTAAAATTAAAATATGTTCACAACATCTGGAATGGTATTAGCATCATTTATTAGTGCTTATGCAGGTCAAGAACTTGTTACTGAAACATCAAAAGGAATTTTTAATCGTGTATGGGATATTGTAACAGATACTCATCCAGACATCAAAGAAATTACTGAACCAATGGATTTAATTGCAAAAGTTCAAGTAGTTGGTAGTATCGTCAAAGAAATTAATGATGATATTGAATTAAAATTAATAAAACCCACTAATTCACTAAATATTTCTCTTAAACAAATCAAAGAAATTTTAGATGAAATACATAAAGATATTTGCGATATCAAAAATGGTGTTGAATATCATAGATCTTTATGGTTTAATCGCATAAGAACTCCCGCTTATTACAATATAATAAAAAAATTAAAAAGTGATAAAAATGCAATGGATTCGCGTTTAGATAACTTAATACGTGTTGTTGCTTTATTTAGACAATCCGCCAAATAAATATATCAACTTACTTCAGTTTTTTAATATCATCCAAAATACTATCGCATAACTCATTCAGCGATAATGCATCTAGCACATTATTTATGGTATCATTAGAGGTATCATTAGAGGTATCATTAGAGGTATCATTAGAGGTATCATTAGAGGTATCATTAGAGGTATCATTAGAGGTATCATTAGAGGTATCATTAGAGGTATCATTAGAGGTATCATTAGAGGTATCATTAGAGGTAT
>Ga0214923_10001081_pt1 | contig 39558 bp, 30 predicted proteins | sample LL1510_MetaG_FD_177993 | JGI IMG/M metagenome (GOLD analysis project Ga0214923, IMG submission 177993) | Freshwater microbial communities from Lake Lanier, Atlanta, Georgia, United States - LL-1510 | ecosystem: Environmental > Aquatic > Freshwater > Lake | place: USA: Georgia | collected...
CCTCCCAAACCTCCCACACCTCCCGGACCTCCCAAACCTCCCACACCTCCCGGACCTCCCAAACCTCCCACACCTCCCGGACCAGTTGTCGGAGGAATATATATGACTGAATTAAAAAAAGCATATAGTAGCGGAAATCCTGGAAAGGCCGTAGCAATGATACCAAACAATCCAATATATCAAGCCGATCTAAACGCATTTAGAGCTGCTTTAATACCAAAAGCAGATAAAAAACAGGGTGTCTTGGATGAAATTTGTAGAGTGGACCCAACAGATCCATTATGTCCTGGAGGACCTCCCAAACCTCCCACACCTCCCGGACCTCCCACACCTCCCACACCTCCCACACCTCCCACACCTCCCACACCTCCCGGACCAGTCGGCCCCGACCCTGCTGGCTTAGATATAGGCGAGGGTGAAACAGTACGTCGTGAAGAAAAGATTGAAGAATATTATGTAACCGGCGAACCTGATATTGTATTATTCAAAGTGTTTTTATATAAGACAATTAATGGAAGAGATCAATATGTTGGTCAAAGTACATGCTCTAGAAATCAAACTGTTAAGTCAGTATTAGATGCTTTCAAACAATCATGTATGAGATGTTTAGTATCAAGTGGAAAGATGTTTGTAACATCATTAGATCCCAAAGATTTATATGTTTCATTTGCCAACTTAAACTTAAAGTATGATCAAGTAGAATTATTCTTAATCTAAAAATAATATTTTTATTAAATTATTAATTAATAATTTAATAAATAGTTCTCATAATAAGTTAGAATATATATAAAGATATATTTAGATTATATTATATGTCCGATAAAGTAGATTATTTAGATGAAGATCCTGTCATTCCAAAACAAAAATATTGTGTAATTAGTGTTTTAACTCCTAAGAATTTTAAAGACGTCGATGAAAAAACATCAATGTATACTTTTAAGGTTAGAGGATCTTATGATTCTGTAGAAGATGCTCAAACAAGAATCAAATATTTAAATTCAATTGATCCTAATGTTAATATTTATTTAGCAGAAGTTGGTAAATGGTGTCCTTTTGAAGATGATCCTGAGAAGGCGAAAGATGCTGTTTATCAAGATGAAGAATTAAACAGATTAATGAAAGGTTATAAGGAAAATCAAGAAAAAGCTAAAGAATTATTTGATCAAAGAAAGGCAGAATTAGTTAGTAAGGCTTTAGCTGACACAAAAGAAAAGAAAGAAAAAAATAAAGCAGATGAATCATTAGCAAAATTAAAGGTTGAAGATTCACTCAAAGAAAAAGAAGCTGAAGTAGAAGAAAAGGAAGAAAAGGTTAAAGAAGGTAAGAAAGAAGTAGAACAAAAGAAGGAAGAAATCCATAGTCGCGAAGATAAGATTAAAAAGTTAAATGATGAAGTAGCTGCTGCTAAAAAGAAATATGAACAAATGTTGGCTAAAGCTTCTAAGTAAATAGAATGAAAAAAAGAGAGAGGCAAGAGAGGCAAGATAAGGTAAGATAATACAATTTTAATTTTATGATGTAAAATTAAAATTCATTTTATAATATATGATATAAATACAATAGCATAAAATTATATTTTTATTTATTCAATATAATCTTTAAAAAATTTAAAATATATTATAATATATGAGCGCAGGAATAATTGCGAATATAATTTTTGTATTAGCTTTAGTTTTTATAAGTATAGGTCTAACAAGATCTGAAGCACTATCAACTCCTCCTAAAGAAACAATAAGATACATTCCAAGATCACTAGAAGAGGAACAAAAAGAGCCAGTTAAGGCCGGAAAAATATTTAAATCAATGTTTGATCAACAAGCACCCTGGATTGGATCTTTCTATGATGGAAATGCTTTTGAAAGAAGAGTATTAGATGAAGATAAGGGATCATTAAAGAAAAAGAAATAAATTCTATTTTGACACCTTAACTAATACATTTGCTTTTTTTCTCATCATATAATCATTTATATCAAATATATTCATTTTTTTACCATGATTTGGATCAAAATTTTTTTTATCAAAATCTATAAATATATTACTCCCTATAGGAAAGTCTTGAATATCGGAGGCTTTAAAATAGAAAATTCTTTCTTTAAGATCAATACTACGTGAGCTATTATCAATAACCATACATCCGTAATTTTGTGTCATCTGTAAGAATACACTTTCAAATAATTCAAAACTTGGAAACATACCAGCATAATGTTCATATAATTTTTTTCGATTCATTCTGATATCTTCTGCTAATAAAAATATAAAATTAAATTGTGATCTATATTCTGGAAGAATACCTAAAGAGTATTGCATAGATAAGATGTAATTAATATGTCTATGACGGCCTTCATTCATAATTGATAAAAAATTTGGATCTTCTGCCCACTGTTTTTTAGCACTCATACAATCATCCATAATAAATACAACACGAGTATCAATATCACTCTTACCCTCTTTTTTTCTTTTATTATTTTTTTCAATAATCATATCTTGTCTCTTTAATAAACGCTGCATAATTTCAGGTTTATATTCATGATGAATAAATGATGGAGGATATATTGTATCATAAAACTTATTTAATCTATCAGTTGGAGCAATAATAACACCAGCGGGTATGTCAGCCATTTTTTTCATAATTTCACGGATAACCCATGATTTACCACTGTTAGATTTAGCAATAATACATATTCTTGGATTTAAGAAAGTTTTATCAGATTTATATAATAAACTTTCAAGGTTAAATTTTTGAATAGGTAAAACTTGTCCATTAACATTAAGCGAAGTCATTATATAATAAGGATAGAAAAAATTATTAAATCAATATTAGTTAATTTATATTATAAGTCATTAAATTACAATATTAATATTATTATTTTTTGTAAGAAAATAAATTTTTGGTTTGTCTTGAAAAAAATGTAAAACTAAACAAAAATAACTATTATTCGAATTTAAATCATTATATATAATATTAAAATCTTCAAAAGAATTAATTAAATTAATAAAATAGGTATTATAAATATTTAGTTTTATAATTGGATCTTCGTTATAAAAAATAAATAAATAATTATGAAATGAACTAAAATGAAGACTAAATGCGGTATTTGTTATCAATGAAACTCTAGAAGATAAATATAATTTTTGTAAAAAATAATTATTATTTATATAATTATCAAATACTACTAATTGGTCATTATAATTATATGGTGAATCTATATATTTAACTAGATGATTTAATATTGAGCTATATTCAACAATATTATTATAATAATAAATATTTGAATTATTCGTATCAAATTTTAATTCCGAAAATACAACATTAAATGGATGATTTATATGATTTATTAATCGTTTAATTAATATTCGTCCTTTACTAATATCACCAATTATACCAATTTTTTGAGGAGAATCAATTTTTAAATTTGATAATTTTAATTCAGGAAAAGACAACATCTTTTTAGAATTATTCATATAATAAATATTAAATAATATTTATTAAATTATTTATTTAAAGTTGCCCATATCTGTAAATATTTCTTGAGCTGAAATATTTAGCTTTATGTGCTTACTAACAACATAATATATTAATAAACCGGTTATTACCGCAACAAATCCAGATAATTGAATTGAAATACTCTTCTTATCATCATAAATTGTTTCGATATATTGATATATTGATGTTGCTAAAAAGATAAGAACTGCGTCAAATATTGGATTATCAAAATCTAATTTACTATAAATATTCTCCATATAATTAATAAATAATTTTTTTTTATTTATCAAACTATAATTTTATTAATATCCTCGAAAATTATATACTTTTTTACTATTTGATTCTGAATTTGATACAGAACTATTAACAGATTCTTGGACAGGATTTAACGATGTTTTATATGTAGTTCCTTTTTTATTATTTTTATCAGCATTACTAAATTCTTCTTCTATTCCACCACCTTGCTTATAATAAGGCTGACTTGATTCACTACCTATATTATTTTTTGGAATTTGAGTAGGTTGATGATTATTTGGTATAATTATATTAATCTTTTCAGATTTATGTGATGATCTATGTTCAGATCTTTGATCAAATCTATGTTCAGATTTCTTACCTCCATTTTTAGTTTCTGTTATTGGTATTGGTAATGGTTTAACTGATGGAGATGCTGCTTTTTGTTGTTCATATATTTCTTTTAATGACATTGGTGGTTGAGATTGAACAATACCTGCTCCATCCAGTTTATGAACCTGTAAATTATTAGGAACATTTTCATAATGCGCATTCATTTCAGATGAATTTGAATCTGGATTTGAAATTGATTGTTGATTTAATAATCCATATTGTTTATTATTACTTTCTGTTTGAACGAGAGATCTAATATATTTATCATTATTAACATCACTCATAGTTCCCAAATATTTCTTAAGTATTAACTGTAATGGAAGCATTTTACGAATTGCTTCTTCAATAGCCTCTTTTATTAATTTATGTGCTTTTAATTGATTCTTTTTATATTCTAATGCTGGAACTTTATGATAAAATAGAAAGGGATAATTATAAAAGATCTTTGCGACTTCAATATATATGTTATGAATAAATTTTTCATAATTTAAATTTATGTTAAACTCTTTTAATACCTTTTGTTTATTAGCTAAATCAGTGCTAGTTAATAGTAATATATTTGATTGTATAACTGCTTTTATTAAATCGTCCATTATATCAGCATTCTTTTCATTTGCTTTTTTTATTCTTGATGCTTCAGTTGATAACAATGTTTCATTCCAAGCAGGAATTTTTGATAAAAATCCCTGAAATGTTTTTAATTCTTCACCATCAGATGCTTGTTCTTTAACTTGTAAATATATAGATTGAATACCTTCGTAAATAAAAGGAGTTAACATGTTAATAAGTTGAATAGTATATTCTTTTTTAATTTCAATTAAAAAATTTGAATCAGCCATAATATAATATATATTATATTATTTCATATTTATAAAAATAAATAAACTTACTAATATTGTCTGCTTCCATTACCTCCTCTTGTAGAAAGTAAGTTTTGTTGATCACCTGTATAACATCTGCAACCAGGTGGAGCAACACCGTCACCCATACATGTTACATTAGATGTTCTAAACTTTCTTCCTACACCAACATCATCCCATCCAACAGGATCATTTTTTTTAAACATTTCATCCATATTATCTCCCTTCCAATAATATCCACAGCATTTTTGAGAACATACTGATGCGCTTAATGGTGTCTTTAAATTATAAGTATCTTTGACTGAGTGTAAGTTATTTACGTCTGTCATTTTTTCAATTACTTTCTTTGAAGATTTCTTTAATAAGGGAATCTTTTTTGGAACAACAATTGGGGATGATCTCGCAGATACAACAGGTGTTGATTTACGAGAAGATACTGGTGTTGATTTTACAGATGAAACAGGTGTTGATTTACGAGAAGATACTGGGGTTGATTTTACAGATGAAACAGGTGTTGATTTACGAGAAGATACTGGGGTTGATTTTACAGATGAAACAGGTGTTGTTTTACGGGATGATAATGGTGTTGATTTTACAGATGAAACGGCAGAAACAGGTGTTGATTTACGGGATGATACTGGTGTAGAACGAATGGATACAGGAATTGATCTTTTAGAAGATATAGATTTTACAGATGATCTACGAGATGATCTTTTATCACCTTTTCTCTTTAGAGCTCTTTTCATTTTTAAAGCAGCTAGACGAGCAGGAATTTCAAAATAAGGCATACCTGGTGATTTTAAATCAACAGCGGGTCTAGTTTTAAAATTTAAAGAATCAGAAGCAATACTTTCGGGGTATGAAAACATTGAAGGAATATATTGACTGTATCTTTCAGTTACTTTTTTTTTATCTTTTTCTCCTTCGTCTTTGACTTTTTCTCCTTCTTCTTTGACTTTTTCTACTTCTTTAGATTTAGATTTTTTTGAAGAATGAATAAAGAAGAACCATAAAGCTACAATAACAGCGATAACTATTAAAACGGTATAATCACCTCCACCTAATTGATTTTTTATTAATTTATATGACATGTTTATATTATTTATAAATATATTATTTTTAACATAATATAAATATAATTAAATAAAGGATTATTTATGTTTCTTTTCAATTGGTTTTAATTCAATTATTAACTTATCTATTATGTAATTACCAGAATTATCTTTTTTTCTAGCAATATATTCTACATAAATTTGATCATCTAAATATTTTTTTAATATTTGATTAAATTGTTTTATATATTTATGATCATTAATTACTTTTTTAAAAAAAATATCATTATTTAAGTAATCTGATCCATATTCTTCAATGGCTTTTGCTTGTAATTCTAACGACTCGACAACAATTCTTTTAAAAGTATCATCATCAGATTTAACAACTATTTTTTCTTCTCCGGTATTTGAATGGATAATATATATTCCTTCTGGTGTAATAACTATTGACCCTTGTGTTTCACCAATATTATAATGTTCTATAAAATGATAAATATCAGAAACTGATGGAAATTCATATAATATTCCGTTTTTTGATCTAGCTCCAGGATATGGAGTTGCCGGATGAGTATGAAACATGAATTCATAATCTAATGCATCATCCATATTTTGTGGTAGTAAAATTTCAGGGTCATCTTTATCTTGTCTATTAGATCTACCACTAATTAAGATTTTTTCTAGACCGTGTTTATCAAAATCTAATAAACCGGCATGTTCAGAGTATCTAAAATTTTTAGATTTATCTATATAAGATTTAGTATTTCCGGAATACATTAAACTATCTAAAATAAGTATTTGATTTTTATCAAGAATAAATTTTTTTAGATTTTCTTCTTTTACAAATGTTGCTTTTATTTTTATACGAGAACTTCTTTTCATCTTTGAATTTATTTCATGAACAGGTTTATAATTATGTTGAGTCATGTGATGTATTAGGGAATTATCAAAAAGTAAATCATCTTTCTTATATAAAATACGAGAACTTTGAAAATTACATGAGTGACACTTATAATTTCCAATTTCTTTGGATTTTGAATTAAAATATAAATTAGCAAATCCAAGAACACTAGATCTATTAATATCTGAATAATTATATATTAGCGGTATATCTATATATTTTTTCATCAAGTTCGAAAACTATTGTAAACTATTATATAAAAAAAAATTGATTTATATATATAATAAATAAGAATCTTATTATTTAATATATGAATCAAAATTTAACGAATAAATCATCTAATCAAGATAATATGCTACCAGTTAAAAAATCTAGAAGAAACTTAGAAGCACTTGAAATTTCTGACGAAAAAAAAAAATCTCTAGAGACTCCTAGTGTATCAACTGAAAATGTTAAGAAATCTTCAAAAAAAAGAAATTTAAATTTCTTTGAAGAATCTTCAAAACCTACAGAGCCTACAGAACCTACAGAGTATATTAATACTTATATTAATGAATCAACTGTTAGAAAATCTTCAAGATTATCAGAAAATACATCTAAAGAAAATATAACTACTAATTTACCACAAGTTAGTCGGCGAGCACCACGTAATTTAGATAAATTAGAAGAAGATGTTGTTTTTAGTATTAAAGAAAAAGAAACAAAGATGGCTCTTAGAAATGAAAAAATTTTTAATGAAAAAGGAGCACCTAGAGGAGGATATAATCGATATGATACTCGTTATGAACGAGTATATAATAAGCCGATTGAAGAAAAAAAGCCAGAAACAAATATTAATATGTTAGATACTAAATTATTCCCAACCCTACAAGGAGTCGAAAATAATAATTCAATTAAAACAGCAAAATTATCTGTATGGAATATGACAAATCATAATATTACAACTATTAAACCTAAATTAGATACAGCTCCACAAGTAGGTGATAAAAATAAATTAGGTGCGCCTATAAAAAGTATTGATTTTAAGCCAACTAATAATTCATCTTACAATGATGAAGATAATTGCTCTTATGAATCTGATGAATATATGGAAGAAATAAAAGAAACAAAGTATGAGGATGATACTTATAATGACGATGATGCCGACGAAATACAATATATTAATGATTTAATGGAAAAAGAGATTGAATTAACAAATAATCTTGAATTTGTTAAGAGAACTCATGATCGCAGAAATAATTTTCATCTAAAATTTTTACATCAATTAGAAGTTGAGTTAGTAAGAGTAGAAGATGAAATTTATAGACATAGATGTTTAGAAAATGAATTAGAAAAAATATATGGACCAAAACATATTCCATATAAATCATTATATGATATAGACGTTGAAAAAAGAGAAGAAGAGGAGAGAAAACTTCAATCAGATAAAAATGTAAATAAATTTTTATTAGATTTACAAAAACTTAATAAATGACGAATAGATATTATATTAAGTATTTGGCGGTAATTAAGTAGGTTCAATAAAAGTTTTATCAATATTATTAATTGATGATATATTTTTAATGTTTATCTTATAATTTATTAGAATTTTATTTAATTTATCTGATTTCTTTGCTTTAACTAAATATTTATACATTTTATGTAGATATAATATATCATTATTGTTAAAATTTATTAAATGATTTCGAATATTCATAAAATTCTTACGATTTATATTTTTTATTGATACACTATTTAAATCATATGAAAAATTTAAATTATAAAATTTATTAGTACTCTTTGATATCATATCAAATGATGGTTTTACACATGAAAAATAGCCATGCGTATCTTGTAAATACCAATTCTGATCTGAATATATATTTGTCTCAATTACATCACCATTTGACAATGAATTAATTACATTGTATATCATATCTATTTTTTCTGATTTTGTTAATATTTTATTTTCAATTGCTAATGGATAATTTTCAAATAACATTAAAGGTAATAAAACTTTTTCTTTATCATACATTTTTAACGATGATTGTATTGATCTATAATTATCCATTAAATTTTTATTAGATATTAGAAGACCACAATCAATATCTTTTCTCTGAGTATATAATCGATATTGTTTAAATTTAATATCATCGATGGTTTCACCAAAAGTTAAATATAAATCTTGTAGGATTAATATACACTTACGTATATCTTTTTGCGAATATTCTATTATTTTATTTATTACTTCAGGAATAATTTGTAAATTTTCTGCCTTACATATCTTATTTATAATTGTTTTTAATGATGTTTCGCCCGGTAACTCAAATTTGATTTCAGGACAATGTTTCTTCTGTATTAATTTATTTATAAATTTTGAATGTGTTAAATTTGATATCAGTATAATAGGAAACTTTTTTTGTATCTCATTTAACAAAAATAAATTGATTATATTTTTTTTCTCATTTGTTAAATTTATTCTATTAGTATCATCTATAATTACTCCAATTTTCTTTTTTGGATTATTTATAACTGTCTCGTATATATCATCTTTTTTTTCATCACTAGAAGCAAAATATATATAATCATATCCAGCTTCTTTTAATAATATTTTTGATAAAATTGTCTTTCCTACACCAATACTACCTATAATAATATAAGATGGTGATGAATTTGGAAAATCATGTAGCCATTTTTTTATTTTAGATACTGCTATAGAATTACCAATAAACTGACTACTATTTTGTGGTTCATATTTATTTACCCAATTTAAATTCATACTTTAATTATTTATTACTATTTAAATTAAAAATTGATTTTATAAGTTTATATATTCAATTTTCTTTATAAATTATTATAATAAGTACCATGCTAATCAACTGTCATACTCCTGATGGCTCATGTCTAAAATTAGATATTAGTGATATTAAAGATTTTTCAAGTTTAAAAAGAAAAATCTATCTTTTAAAATTTAAATCAGAATTACAAAGTTTAGATGATGTATCATTAATTACATACGCTAAAATTATTGAAGAAGATGATGAATTTAATTTAGAAGAAAATCAAGTTATATTGGTAAAGATAAATATTAATATAGAATTAAATAAATTTGTAAATGATCAAAGACTAATCTCATTAATTTCTAATGAAAAACACCGAAATATAATGTATAAAATTTTAGAAAATCCATTATTATTGGATAATTTATTGACATATAAATATCAAAACGAGGTAGATATTATTAAAGGTATGAATTTTAATATATCCGATGATAAAATAAAAGAATATTTAAATAATAATAATGGTAATATAGAAATAGTTGTTGGGTCAATATTAAACTTATAGTTTAGTTATTAAATTTAATTTATGTAAATTTGATAAAAATATTTAGTTAAGAAATTAATTATTCTAAAAAATTTTATTTTAATATTATATATAATATAATGGATAAAGCAACTCGTACATTTGATAGTTCAGTTTCTGGTAATGTTCAAAAAGAAGTTGAACGCCTTATTAGTGAAGGAAAAACATCCTTAACTTTACAAGATTATGAACGTCTTAGACGCAAATACCCCGATGACAACAATCTATATGAAAAAGTAATGGAAGCTTTTACTGAACGTGCTCATGAAGTTCGCAGAACAGCCCGTAAATTCTATAACTTAATCATGAAAAACGTATTAGAAGGCTCTACATCTGGCCACACATTATACTCAATCTTAAGCTTAGCCAAAAAATATGCCAAAGATAATGGATTAAGTGATTCTGAATTTGAAGAATTCAGAAGATTAGTAGAAATGAAACTCTCATCTGGTGTAGATGAACAACCTAAAGAAGACAGAGGCTTATTTCCCTCTACAAATGTAACATCATTCTCAAAATTACTTGGCACAGTAGCTGTAGAAGCACACAATGGCTTACAACTCAAAGAAAGTGATTATGGTGTATTACAAGAAGTATTAAAGATTTACTCCATGACACGCACTCTCCATGCTTCAGTAATCATTCAATCAATGCTCCACACAGATTGCTCAAGTGTATCTTTAAATGGCAGATATGATGCCTCAAAGCACAATCCTGCTATCTACGTAAATTCTTTACTCTTTGCTCTCTTCGTTCCTAAATTCAACTCTGTTGATGAACGTATGTTATTATCTAACGTTGCTGGTGTAATCAAAGCTAAATACCAAAAAGAAAGCATTGCTACATTACCTGACTACAGACTTTTCTATGCCTTAGTAACAGACAAAAACGATGTAGTCTGCGACAGTGAAAGCCCTATTAAAGATTTACGCAACAGAGTTCTCTTACAACAACACTTATGGAACTCCGTAATTGCTATCCGTGCCGGTAAATACTTTGATGTAACAGCTGCTGAATTTATCAATTCCATCGATAACTGCAAATTCTCCGTATATTCTCCCGAAGTAGCAAATATGGGTGATGAAACAATGGTTCTCAAGAGATTATTTGCTTCTTTCTCATTCAACCCTATCACCGTAGTATCTGCCCCCTTATACTCTGGAATGAACTACACCCAATTCAATACAATTGGCTACACTCAAGAAGTATACAACATCCCTTACCTCCAATACAATGTCCCCCCTGCCCAAACACTTACAGGTGTTCTCAACTTAACAGATGTATTAAACCAAACCATTTATGAATTCAAGAATAATCAATTTGTCCAACGCTCTCGCAGAATCCACTCTGCTGAAGAAATCATTGCCGTATCTCTCTCCCGTAAATTCCGCGCCCCAGAAGTACGCACTGCTTCAAGCCCTTTCTTTGTAGCTCTCCCTTTAACAGTAAATGGTTATGAAACAATCAATCAAACTGAAGTAAATTGCCCCCCAACAATCCAAATCGGTGACAATGCTGAAACATTCATGTTAAAGTCTGCTGTATTTGCTGAATTAATGACACCTGTAGTTAATACAGGTGCCGCAAATGCTCCTTTTGTAAGCACAAACGAAATCGTTGTTGGAACATCTGCGATTGTAAATAATGGTGCTGGATACTATGCTTACAGACCTGTATTAATTCACACTCCTTTAGTATCCGGTAATGTCAAAACAAACCAAGCATCTCCAATCACAAGATTAATCCCTGGTAACATTGATGCGAATGGAAACCCTGATGTAGATACAAATCCTACTACCATAATCAACAAGCGTGGTTTAGTAGTATTCTACCAAAGAAGTTCTTAAATATTAATTAATTGAATAATTATTTATTAAATAATTATAAAATTTTTAAAATTATTAAAATTTTTAAATTTATCTGGGTATAACACTGGGGAGTGATTCTTTACGTTGTTTTGAAACATTTATTGGTAATTTTGGAGGTGATAATGGGGTGTCGGCATCAACTAGATAATTTATATAAGCTTCTACTTCATTTAAAATCCAAGGAGTTACATAATTAATAACTCTTTCATTTAATTCTTGAACTTGTTCTTTTAAATTATAAGGTAAGTGTCTAGCATAATCGTGATAAATACCATTCATAATGATAGTAATATCTTCTTCTTTTTGTCTAGATATAATATATTTACTTTTTTTAGCAACATTACGTATGATTGCGTTTTGAATTATTTCAATATTTTCTGTTAAAAAAAATGCTTCTTTTACTAATTCAGCATTATTTGCGTCATAACAATCTACTTCAACACATTGTTTAAGATCTGTATATCTTTGAAAATATTTTTGTCTGTGTTCATTTGTAAATAAAAATGGAGCCTTATCTAATTTATGAATTATATCTTTATTATCTTTCTTTTCATTAAAATCTGTATATAAATCATAATAATTAAATTCAATCTTCTTCTTATTACTCTTAGATATTAATTCATTTTGTCTTTTAATATCTAATTCAGTTGTATTAATTTCTAATACTTCTAATTTAGGAGCTTTTCTATTTAAATATGCGTCTCTATCTTTCTGTCCAAAATTAAAATAATTTTGATTTGGATTTTTATTCATATATTATATTAATATAATTATTTAATTATATTAATTTATCTAAAAATCTAATTCATATGTTTCTAATAATTCATCATCTGATATTTTTTGATTTGGTTTGTATGATTGTTTAATTTGTTCATTAACAATATCAATCTCAGTATAATCTACTTTTCTAATTTGTGTATTTTTTATTACACCATTCAAATCTTTGGTAATTTGAATTATTTCTGCTTTATTTTCACTACTTACATGTTCTTTAAATAAAACAAATTCATAATTTGTAGCATCTTTAGATAATGCTACTAACATTCCACGTGTCATATCTGTTTTATTATCTGTTATTCTATTTTTCTTTTCAGCATCAGTTAGTATAGTTCCAACTCTATTATGTAAATAATGTCCATGATGTCTTATAATATTATCTAAATTATTTGATTTAGAACCAATTTTTCCAATTAGTTCTAAAATTGAATCTTCTGGAGGAATACTTCCATACATCTTATCTGCCTTACTTGTAAAGGCATTACGATTAAATATTTTCTTTTGAAATAATTCTTTATTTCTATCATCAATCATTGTTGAATAATCAACGTCGTCAAAAAATCTTTTCATCATAATCTTATGTTTAAATTCATTATCTTTCATTCCCATTATCTTTTTAACGGACAAACTTGTTTTTAAACTAGTAATTTCTTTTTCATCTAAAGATAAATCTTGAAAACTTGAATCAATTACTAATACTGCTCCATAATTAGGAACATAGAAATCTATTCCATTTATTCTATATCTCCAATATCCAATGTTGTTATTATCATAATTTGTATCTTTTATAAAAACATTATGTTCTAAACTAAAGTCATATATACATATGTCTTTTTTATGTAATATATATACAGCTTGATGTAATTGAAAAAGAACTGATTTCCAAATTTCAGGATCATGATAACCTGTTGAAATCATTTTTAATACTGATACATTAACTCCATTTTGTTCATACTTTCGTGTGCTCCATGAAAGAATATTTTGAGTAGGAGCCTCTGTTAAAGCTATTAAGCATGTATCAGCATAATCCATATAATGATTTTCACTTTTCATTTTTTCATCTATAAATTTTTCCCAGTTAAATATTTTAGCAGATAGTGGAGGTGTTGGATGAACAGTAATTAATGAGCTCATTCTTAATGATGCTATAACTGGATTTACAACCATTGGTGTAGCATATTTTGCCTTTTCCATTCTATATTTTTCTTCTAGTGTTTTTCTCATTTCAGCTTCAAATCCAGGCACTCCTAATATTTTCTTATTAACATATTCACTATATATCTTAGTATATTCGACTAATTTAGAATCTAATTGTTGATCTCTTGCTAATCTATACTTCGCAAAATCTAGTAAAGTTCTTGGGTGAATAAAATATGATATAATTGATATAAAATTAGGCGATACATTTTTTTTAATTATTTCATCACGTATATATTCAAAATACGCTAATTCTCTCCATACTTCAAAATATTTTCTAAATCTCTCTCCAACAGTATTTAATACTGCTTCACCATTTAATAATTGATATACTCTTACATTAATACCTAAATTATCAGTTGCGCATTGTATTTGTGTTCTTTCATCTACTCTTATGGGATAACATGACTTATAAATTAAAAGTCTATCTGGTAATCCAGTATAAGGATTATTTGTCATCTTATTATAATTATATGGATTTACACCAATAATTTTTAAATGACTTAATAGGGTATTAATTTCAGACTTTCTCTTAGTATCAAATCCGATGACTTCTCCATCACCTTGTTTTATTAATACATTTCTTAAATAATTTAATACTACTAATCTTTCAGATAATGTATTAAATGAATTTTTTGCTAATGTTATTCTATCTGGAAGCATATCTTGATATACTTCTCCTAATCTTGTTACATCTGTTCCTCCAAATGTAATTTCGTATTTTTTAACAATTGGTGGAACAGCCGGATGCCATAACATTGGATTAGTTGTAGAATTTGGAGCATAAGGATTCATCATTGGAACATAATATGTTGGATTAAATGTTTGTGAAACTTTTTGAGGTAATGGATTCATTTGAGGTATATTTAATTGTAAGCTAGTTCCCTGAAAATTACTTTGAGAGGGAGGAATATATGCTTGAGTAGTTCCATTTAAAGGATTTTGAAATGGTCCTTGTTGAGGTTGTGATTGAGGAAAACTTTGTTTTTTTTCTTCAGCATACATAGCCTTTTTATTTTTTCCTTCATTTATTGGTTCATATGGATTCGCAAAAGATTCCATATATTTAGGAACAACTTGAATACCACCTTTTTGTGACTTGTGTTCTTTTTTGTGAGATTTATTGGACTTGTATTTTAATGACACAGAGTTTTGGTCATTATAGTTTTTTGAGCTATTTATTGAGTCAAAAAAAAAATTTTCAGTTCCACCCATCATTTGAGGAGCCATCATTTGAGGGTTCATCATTCCTGGAGGTGGCATCATTCCTGGAGGTGGCATCATTCCTGGAGGTGGCATCATTCCTGGAGGTCCATTCATCATTTGAGGTCCATTCATCATTTGTCCAGGACCATTCATCATCATTTGTCCAGGACCATTCATCATTTGACTAGGATCCATCATCATGGGATTTCCATTCTGCATTTGAGGACCATTATATGGTCCAGGTCCTGGACCATTCCAGGGCCCGCCTGGCATGTTTGGGTCAGGTCCTCCTGGCATTCCAATAGGACCACCGGGCATCATAGGACCTGGGCCACTTGGCATCATTGGCCCACCTGGCATAGGACCAGCTCCAGGACCACCTACAGGGCCTCCTGGCATCATAGGACCTCTCATATTATGAATATTTTTATCAACCATAGGTAAGTTACTATTCATTTGTAAATCACTCGCGCTAGCACCTAAGGCACCAAATAATTTATTTGTATTTTGTTTATAGTTAGATTCTTGATTATTTGATCCTAAAAGAGATTCCATCTTTGAACGAGATGAATAATTGGAGTGTTCAGAACGTTCTGAACGAACAGCACGATGATTACGAGACTTCATTCTTTCAGCTTCTTTAGGGTTGTAATTTTTAACTTCTTTTTCATCAACTGATACATCAGATGACATATCATCAATATCTAAATGTTTTTTAGCTTTTAATACCTGTTTTGGTTTTTCAGTTGTATTTTCTGTTGAATCATGAACAAAATTATCATCTGAAGATACTTCTTTATCATTATTTGTAATTGATTCAGAAATTTCATCTTCAGATTCTTCATCAACATCAATAGATCTTCTTAATTGTCTGCGATATACATTTTTTCCATTCTTTGATCCCTTCTTTGATCCCTTCTTAGAATTTTTTTTAGAATTTTTCTTTGCCCCTCCTCTCATTTTTCTAGAACCTCTTTTCATAGGAGCTTCAACTGATACTTCAGTATCCATATTTTTTAATTTATACTTATTAGAGTTTGAGGCCATATTAGATCTATTTAAATTAAAACTAGATTCTTTAAAAGTTAAATCTATTGGTTTATTATCCATTATATCTATAATAAATATATTTATTTTATTTATTATAAAATTATAATTAATAAATATTATTTGAGATATTAAAATGTTAATAATTATTTAATTATTAATATCTAATACACTAATTAAGTTTATTATAATATAATCTATATTATTTATTTGAACCAACTGATACATCCGAATCCATATCTTCTAATGATAAACTTTTTTTTGTTTTTTCATTTAATTTGCCGTTATTCCTGAGTGGAGTTTCAGTTGTAAAAGATACTTCTGATAAATTAGAAGTAACTTTAAATATCTCAAAATTTTCAGATATCATTGAATTTATTGAATTTGATTTGTTTGTATTGATCATTTTTTGTATGTAATTATTAATATTTTTTGATACTTTATTTACTTTTAATAATGAATTTAAAAATTTATCAACATCATATTTATTATCAAATGTTTTCAAAGAATCTATTAAACTTTCATTATCTAATTCATCAACTATTATAGATTCATCAAAATTTGTTATCTTTAATTCTAATCCAATATTTGGAACTATATATTTATATCCATTCAAATCATACTCATATGTATTACTATTTTTTTCTTTTAAATAACAATATATATTTTTAATATCTAAATTATTATGTCTAAATTTAGGATATTTGGTCTGAATAACAGCCAAAGTATGTAATACTTGAAATATTATAACTTTTATCATTGTATCATCAATTACCATATTCTTATCATTTAATAAATTAAATAATGTATCCATTTTAAAATAATGTTCTCTAATTTCAATCGATATTCTATTACTCTTCTTATGAAATATCTTTAATAATGATTCATCATCTGTATATTTTTCAATATAACGGGATATATCACTACTATTAACATCAAAATTAAATATATTCATTAATATATGTTTTGTCATCTTATTTATAACTAAATCACTTAACAAATATGTTATTATTTTATTCATATTGATAACATTATATAATCCAATATCATCATTATTATATATATTTAATACTAAATCGACATTATTATCAATATCATTAACTTTAAATATAATTTTTAAACCACTTTTTTCAACAAAATTAATATCACGATTAAATACATTATTTATTAATTTTTTTAATTTTTCACCTTGATAATTTTTTTTTATATTATCTATATTAATATCTGATATATTAACATGTCCAATTGACACTTTTCTTTCCATCTTTTTATTATATAAAACATCAAATAATAATCCACTTAAATAACTAATATCATCATATTTATTAATATCAATATTATTCATTAAATATATTATTATCAAAGATAAAAATTATATAAATTAAATTTATTGTTTATAACTTATTGCTTATAACTTATTGCTTATAACTTATTGCTTATAAACTGTTAATACTCTAGCAGATGGTTCTTTAATATCTCCACACCAATTTGGCAACCAAAAATGACTAATTACATTATCTCTATTTGGATAATAATTCTCAAAAACTCTTCTATACCAATATGATTCTTTTGATACTGGTCTTAAATGAGCATATTTATACGATTCATTTATATATTCTTGCGTAGTTATAATTTCCTCAACATAATCTTGTATAATCTCAAACCATGACTTTGTCTTTTTAGAAATTCCGTCACTAAATGCTTCTTTAGGTCTCCATAATACTTCAGAACAAAGTAAATTAGGCATTACTACTTCAAATGCTCTACGGATTAAATATTTCTCCATTCCCTTAAACGGCATCTTTAGTTTCGCAGGAATTTTCATATAATAATCAAAAAATTCGACATCTAAAAATGGAACTCTTGCTTCTAATCCATGATAAGAAATAGCTCTATCTACTCTTAATCCATCATACAAATGAATTTCTTTTAATAATTTTTCAGTTTCTTTTTGAGCCTCTTCAGGATTTGGAGCATTCTTAAAATATTGATAGCCCATCTCTATTTCATCAGCTCCATCGCCATTTAATATAACTTTAATATCAGTTGTTTCAGAAATCTTTTTAGCTAATAAATATTGCCATGTTGAAGCACGAATTGTTGTAATATCATATGTCTCGATTGCTTTAATAACTTCTGGAATTGTCTGTAGTGCTTCCGCAAATGTTATATCAAATATATGATGCTTAATATTAGAATTAATTGTTTTTCTAATATGATCAAATACTTTAATAGCATTTACAATATCTGGAGCATCTAAATTTCCAATACTGAAAAAATTAATTTCTTTTCTAAAATCTATCTCTTTCATATGTTTTGCTAATAAGCATGCTACTAATGAACTATCTAATCCACCTGATAATAAACATCCAATTGGTCTATCTGATTGAATACGTTTTTTAACAGCATTTGATAATCTATTAACAATTTCTTCATATATATTTAAGTCTTCAAAATAAACTTCAGTATTTGTTGGTCCAAATTGTTTTGGCAAGTATTGAGGATATTTAAATTCATAATATGGATAATATTCTATATAAAATGCTTTTTCATAATGAACTCGTTCTATCTCTTTTTCATTATATGATAATTTATATATATGTCCAGGCTTAAATCTCTCAACTCTATTACAACATTCTAAACCCTTCATTTCAGAACTAAATATTATATCAGGATGATCAAATTCATTATCTTGATATCCAATAAATAATGGTCTAACTGAAACAGGGTCTGTCGCAGCAAATAAACTTGTCTTCTTTAATTCTAAATTTCTCTCCCAGATAATGAAAGAAAATTCTCCATTTAATAAACTAGTAATCTTATCAACATCTCTATATTTTTTATATAATTCTAATATTACCTCGCAGTCTGAATGAGATTTTGGATGTAAATCATGATCTCTTATTAATTCTAAATGATTATATATTTCACCATTACATACAACATATATTTCATACAAATTATTTATACTTACAAATGGTTGATTTGCGATTGAAGATGTATCCATAATTGCTAAACGATGAAATCCAGCAATTGCCCGAATTGAGTTGTTATATGATATCTTTTTAAATTCTGAAAAATCAGGTCCTCTATTCTTAATCTTATTAAAACTGCTTCTTAATCTATCTATTTTTAAAGTATCTAATTTATGAATCGATCGCTTTAAGTAAAACCATATTCCACACATTTTTTATATTGTTATTAATTATTAAAAATATAAGTTTATATATATATGTTTAATAAATCAATTTTTTTATTTTAAAATTCACTTGATTAGTTCCTTAACCAAACTAAATATTAATGCTTCCAATTGAATCATTAATCTTTTTCCAATTATATTTCTATAATCATACTTTCTAAATAATCTACTAATCAAAATTGAATGATCTGTAAGTCTATTATTTAATTCAAAAAATAATTCGTTTATAATTTCATTTTCATCAATATTAGTTATATAAACTTCATATATTAGATTTCGTATTGTCATTATATCAACATGTTCTACATTTTTATTTGTAATAATTTTTAATACTATATCTCCAACCTGTTTAATATTATTTTTCCATAATACTAATTCCAAGTTTAATCCCATATATTTATTCTCTAATAACCATAATGCTAATTTTGGATTACGAGAACATTTCTTTATTATATCATTATAATCACTTCTTGATAATAATTTGTTTTCTCTTGCTGATATATTCAATAATAATTTATATATCTCTACATTTTTTGGTTTTGGTAATCGTATTGATAAACATCTACCTTTTAATGGATCGATAACTTTGCTCATATTATATCCACACAGTATAAACTTGCAATTATGAATATAGCGTTCCATTGAACATCTTAAACTTGTTTGCGCATAATATGATAATTTATCAATATTATTTATTATAACAACTTTAAAACGATTCTTATTTTTAACCATATCTAATGTAAATTGAGAACAATATCTCATTACTATATCTTGAACTAAGTATCTATCAAACGCAGAATTCGTTGGATTTATTATAATATGATGATTAGATTGATCTAATGTAATTGTTTCTTTTTTATTTCCAAATAACATAATTGAATATTCTTCTTTTCTAATATCAAATATTTCATCTCCAAACATATCTTTTAATATTAAATTGATTAATGTTTTTTTACCAGAACCTGCCGGCCCATGAATAAATATATTCGGAAAATCATTATAATTCCCACAAACAATATCTTTCATTTTAACCTGTTTATCATCTTTTATTTGATTCAATAATTGATCATAATTCTTTTTATCAAATAATTTATCATAAATCTCTGTATGATATAATATATTATAAAGGTTAGTAATACGATATTTATCTATTAAAAACATTTATCTAATTTAAATTTAATTATAATGTATATATAAATCAATTTTTATATTGAAATGTTTGGTTGTCATATTAACGGAAATTTATTTGATAATATAGAAAAAGTTCATAATTTAGGTGGAAATATAATTCAATGTTTTATTTCAGATCCAATCGGCCATAAAACAATTAAAATTTTAGATTCAGATATTTTAAATATTAAAAATACATTAAGTAAATTTAATATGAATATGATAATTCATTCTCCATATGTATTGAATTTTGCTAGAGAATTTAAATTAGATTCTTGGTGGATTAAAACATTAAAGACAGAATTAAATTATGCTTCAAAAATAGGCGCAAAAGGATGTGTTATTCATTTTGGAAAATATCTACATCTAGACAAACATATTGCTATTGAGAACATGGTAAATTCTTTAAAATATATAATTGAAACTATTCCTAGGGATGTATATATTTATTTAGAAACATCATGTGGGCAAGGATCTGAATTAGGATATACTTTAGAAGAATTCGCTGAAATTTATAATCAATTTTCTGATAATGAAAAAAAATCAATTAAAATTTGTATTGATACTTGTCATATTTTTGTAGCTGGTTATGACATATCTAAAACTAAAAATTTTGATAAATTTTTAATTGAATTTGATAAACTAATTGGAAAACAATTCATAAAATTAATTCATCTCAATGACAGCAATAAGCCTTTAGACAGTCATGTAGATAGACATGACTTAATTGGAAAAGGTTATATTGGATTTGATGGTTTAAAATATGTATATGAATGGGCTATGAAAAATAAAATTGATGTTATATTAGAAACAGGTGGAGAGGATAATGAAATACCATCTCTTAAAGGCATAAAAAATTGATTAATTATTAAATTATTATAAATGTAATAATTTTATAATATAATAAAGTGTCTTTAGAAATGAGTAATCATGTAATATTTGATCCAAAAACTTTAGTATCTGAAAAAATCTTAGATGTTAAATTAATCAATGTAGAGCTAAATAAAGAAACTGAATTAGGTTTAGAAGGAAAAGATAACTATATTGTTGATTTTTTATTTGAAAATATATTTAAAGCTGAAGACTTTAATAAAGATGTAGAAGATTATTTTGATAAAATTTATAATCTAATTCTAACCGAAACTGGAATTTATTTAGAAAATATAGAAATATTAGATAGAGATGAAATACATGCTTGGGGATCTATTTACAAAGATGGAGAACTGTATTACACTTATAAACCATCATCAATTGAATAAATTTATTTGTATGAATTAATTGATGAGGTTTATAATCTTTTTTTATAAAATATATAAAATTATATAATTTATAGGAATATATTAATGTTTAAATGTGATATTTGTAATATTGAATTTAAAGCTAAGCAATCATTAATAAGACATCAAAATAAATTAACTAAATGTGATCATATTACAAAATTTAAATGTGATAATTGTAATAAATACTTTAAGCGAAAACAAACCTTGAAAGAACATATTGAATTAATATGTGGTATTAGATTAATAAATGATCAATTGGATGAATTAAATAATATTACGAATATATTAAATTTGCGACTAACTACCGACGCTAAAATAGATTTATTAATAAATAATCAAAAAATAAAACTCGCTAAAGCTACGATAAAAGAAATAATCGAATGTCAATCTATATCATATTCAGATAAGATTAAATTATTATTGAATAAATATTAATTTTTTAAAAATTTTTATAATTTTTAAAAAGTCTTCAAAAAAAGAGAAAAAAAAACTCACTCTCTCTTACTAATTTCGGTACTTTTTAAGAAAATGCTATATGAATATGGCTAAATATTTTTTAACAAAATGTTAATTAGTCGTATATTTATGATGTAAAGCAGGGCTTACTAATTTCGGAGACGATAAATTTTAGTTGAAGATTGACAAACAGTTTCTTATATTTTTATATCATATACTTATGATATAAAAATCGATTTACTAAAAACAGTCATATCTAAAACACTATTTTTATATCATAAATTTGAAAATTATTAAGTATTTTATATTATAAATGATAATAACTTAAAACGGTTACCCCATAAATAGAACTTTTAAAGCAGATTTTTATCATTTTTCTTTAAATTTAAATGATAAATGATAATAACTTAAAACAGTTATAGCATCTTAAAATTGACTAGTTTTTTTATGGTATAGTATATATGATAAAAAATTTTATTAAAAAATATCAAAAAAATGAAAATAAAAAATAAAAAAAAATGAAAAAAAATAAAAAAAAAGGTTCTCCGGCAAAAAATGAAAAATGAAAAAGCCGGACAAAAAATGTTCGAAAAAAAATAAAACTCTCACTCTCTTACTAATTTCGGTACTTTTCTTAAAATCGAGATATGACTCTGGCTAATTTTTTTATTAATTCTTTAATTTCTTTGGTATCTTTCTCGTGTAAAAAATAAATTTAGCAATTCCTTAACGATAAAATAATATTTTTATATCAAATACTTAATTTTGTTATTTTTTAAGATATTCAATTGATGTAAAAAATCATTTACTAAAAACAGTCACACTAAATAATCAATTTTACACGATATTTTACATACTTCTTACTACTTTTATTATGAAAAATGATAATAACTTAAAACAGTTACATCTAAAACTACTTTTTTACACGAGAAAAAATCAAGTTTTTTGTATCTTAAAGATATAAATATGGTATTAACTTAAAACGGTTACACTAATTGAACTTAAAATATTGACATTTTTATAACTAAAAGATATAAGTAATATGATAAAATAATTAATTCCGTAAAAAAGTGAATTATGGTGTCTACCGAAATTAGTAAAAACTTAAAACAGTAAACTTTTACCGTTTTAAGTAAAATATGAAAGACAAGATATAAAATTCCAAATATTTAAAATTTTATGATATAAAAAAGTTTTTATAATTTACTAATTTCGGTTAGACCATAAAATTGTATATTATATCAATACATATAAATAATATCTAAAATTTTTAATTATAAATATATTATTATTATTTTGGTATTGATTAATTTCGGTAAAAGTTCACTGAAATTAATAATATAAACTGAAATTAATAATATATTAATAATATATTATTAAATAATTAATGTCCATTAACGAATGCGATCTTTGTTTTGAAATATTTAAGACTAAACAGCATTTAATAAACCATAAAAAAAGAAAAAATAAGTGTGATATAATAACAGAATTTCAATGTAAAGAATGTTTAAAATATTTTAAACGTAGTGTAAATCTAAAAGATCATATTAATGGAAATAATTGTAGAGAATATAATAAAGAAAAAATAATAGAAAAAATTAATCGAACAAATATAGATAATCAAGAAAATAATAAAATGAAATCAATATTAGATATGGATATTTCATTAAATTCTAAAATTGATTTATTAGTTAATACTCATAATATAAAATTAAATAATACAACTATAAAAGAGGTATTAAGTAATACTAAATTATCAGATGATGAAAAAATAGATTTATTAACAGTATCTAATTCAAAACCAATTGTAGCAAATATAAATAATGGTAGTATTAATAACATAAATGGTAATGTTACGAATAATAATACTACAAACAACATTGTAATAAATAATTTTGGTAATGAGAATATAGAATATCTTAATAATGATTATTTTAAAGATTTAATAATGAATAATCATATTGAAACAGCATATATGAAATTGACTGAAGACATATATCTTAATAAAGAGCATCCAGATAATTTGAATGTGAAGATAGATAATTTGAATAATAAATATGGATTTGTATATAAAGATGGGACATGGAAAGCTATTTTAAAATATGAATTAAAAGAATTACTTCATAATAAAAATTCACAATTATTAAAAATTCATTATACTAAATTAAAGAGTATTCTAGATAATGCTAAAAAGAATAGTATAAATGTGTTTTTAGCAAGAGAGTATGATGCCGATCCACATTTAAAAGATATGAATGAAAAGATGGTTTTATTATTTTATGAACCAAAAGTGTAAAAAGCGTAAAAGATTTAAGTTAATTTTTTATCTAAATTATAATAATGAATTTAGATAAATATTATAAAGAACGTTATTTAATATTTCTTGATATAGAATTTCAAACCTTTAATATAAAAGGCAGACAACAGTCTTATATTTTAGAATTAGGTGTGATTATATTTGAACAAGGTAAAGTTAATCCTATAGTTATAGACCATGTAAATTTCCCAATTTTACCTTTTGAAAATATTCGATTAATCGGAGAAGAATATGCGACAGTTTCTAAGGAGACAGAAAGTCGTATGATTGATTTAGAAAATAAATTTATTTTATCATCTAATTTAGAAGATGTAAAATCAAAAGAAAAATTAATACAATTTATACCAAATGCTACAGTTAGGAATATATTAAAGAAAGCTATTAAAGATAATGATCAATATTTATTAAATGACAATAAGGAATTAATAAATAAACATGTTAAAAAAGCATCATATAATTTATTTTATAAGAGGATACCAAAAGAATACCAAGAATTATTTAAAAATTATATGAATATATATAAAGAAGATAAAGATATAAAAAAAAGGATAGTTAATCCAAAAGATTATTTAAAATTTTTAAATAATTATTTAAAAGATGGGTTATTTGTTCATAAAGAGACAATGGATTTACAAGCAATGAGTAATGATTCTATTTATCATAAAGTTCCAATTATAATGAAAAATAAATTTGATATTGCTATATATAATAAAGAGTTTGATAAATTAGATGTATCACCATCATTACATAAATCATATGTATATTTATATGATGAAAAAATAACAAAGAATCCAGATATACTAAAATTTCACAATTGTTTATTAGAATTAGTTAAGGTAAAAATGGAACGTTTTATACCACATGATCCATTAGTTGATGCTTTTATGACAATATTTGTATTTCTTATAATGAAAAAATAAAAAATATAAAAAAATTTTATTTTATATTTTTTATAGTATATATATTTAACATGAGTTTTTCTTTTATTGACGAAGATAACATTTCTGTGTGGAAAAAGACTGGAACTAGAGCATGTACCTCACAAAAAAATATGGAAAAATTTGAAGCTATATCATCAATTGATAATTTAGTTGAAAATTTTAGTGAAGGTAATACGACATTTACATTGTATTATGCTAATTGGTGCCCTCATTGTACCGATGTTAAACCAATATTTAGAAAATATACTGGTAAAAAAACATTTAATGGTAAAACAGTTATAGTACAAATGATTGAAGAAAAAGAAATGACTTCAAATGCTCCTAGAATTCCAGGATTCCCCAGTTTTATTTTACAAAAAGATGATGGCTCAATTGTCTCTTATAATGGAGGCAGATCTGCTGATAAATGGGATGCTTTTTTAAATGAAAATGTATAAATTAATTCATTATAATAGTTTTCATTAAATAAGCATCTAATAATTTAGTATCATCATTTACTCCACTTAATGTCATATCATAATTTAAAAATCTAACAACTATTTTTAATTTAAACAGAACAATAATACATATACTTTTTAATTTATATAATACATTTATATGACCATCTTCATTTAAAATAAATTTATAATTATTTGAATCATTAAATTTAGATAATGTTTTATCTAAAATTGTTTGAATCTTTTTCCCTGCTCCTTTTATAATTTCTTCTTTTTCAGTATATTTAATAAGCTTATTATCATCATCAACAATTGAATCCCATATATTATTAAATTGTTCTTTCATTTTATATTCAGCATCTCTAATAATACCATAATAATCATCTAAACTCTTTTTAATACTTGATTCCATATCTAAATATTTATTTTTAATCAATGAAAATTCTTCAATAACTTTTTCAATCTTTCGTAAATTTTTAAGTATACTTTTATCTATACCATTTATATCGTTTTTTTTAATAAATTTATAAATATTTTCTAATAACAATACACCAGTATATACTTTATGTTGTTCTTCAAATATTTTTGATACATATACTATATGATAAACACTACCATCTTTTTCGTATTTTTCATAAGAAAATGGTTTTTGATATTGAATACCAGATTTAGTTGATATAAATAATCCATAATTAATTTTTCTATATGATAAATCATATCTGAATTTTTCAATTTCGTCTTCAGGAACTGTGCTGTTATAATTTTTTACTTCAACTAATGCTTTTAATCCACTCGGACTAGTTAATTCTCCATCCGCATGATGAGCAATCCCTCTTTTAACATCATAATTATATTCTGGAAATTGTTTTATAATTATATCTTCTATTAAAGCTTCAGTTATATCACCTTTTTTTGTGCTAGTATTTAACCCATATAAGCTTTTTGTTAAATCATTTAATGGTTGAATAGTTGTATTTAGAGTGCTCATTATATCATCTTTAACTGAATAATATTCCAAGTTATTAGAAATAGAGTTAAAATAAGTATTATATCCTAATCTTATAATTGTTTGTAAAATATTAGAAAAATTCTTAGTGGCTTGAATATTTTTTAATTCAGGATATTCATCTAAATTAATACTAAGAGAAAGCATTAATTTATATATTAATACACTTTTATATTAAAAAATTGATAATCAATTTTATTATAATCCATAACAAAATAATGATATAAAAAAGGATCTAAATGACTAAAACAACAATAACATCTGTATTATTCCCAGTATTTGGTTCATTTCCAAATGTGCTAAAATTTTCAAATAGCATAAAAAGTAAACCAGTAATTGATAATGATATTCTATTTATTTTAGATTCAACTGGATCAATGGGAAATTATTTAAATGAGCTTCATAATTCATCAAAAATGAATAGTGCTATAAATTTAATTAAAAGGGTAATTGATTTAAATCCAAATAGTTCTTATGATATTTTACCATTTAATGAAACACCTCTTTCATTATGTAAAATATTTGATACAATATTACCCGAAAAAAATACTTATTTTTCTCCTATAGTGCCTATTCTAGAAAAACTTCTAAAAGAAAAAAAATATAGTAGTGTTGTATTTTTATCAGATGGATTACCATCTGAATCAAGCAATATAGCACATAATTCAATTAAAATAATGGGTAATATTACTAGAGAAAATGGAGCAAACCCGGTTGCTGTAGCAATAGGCGTTGATGCTGATGGAGATGCTTGTGAATTATTTGCTGGTTCTCGTGGATATAATTGTTTCATAAAGTATGAAAAAGATTTAGATAAGGTATCGAATGATATAAATCATGGAATTAATTGTATGTATGAAATGCTAGAAACTGGTTTGTATGTTCCAGTAGAAGCAGATGGTAATTATTATTGGATTGATTCTATCGCAAATACTAGTATAGTTAAGGCAGATCGAAAAATGGTAGAAAAGTATTTAAATTTAGTAATAAAGAAATATTTAACAGATACAATTCAATTTCCCTTATTAAAGTCTTTAGTTGAACATATTGTTCTCTTATTAGAGAACGAAAATGATAGAAAAGAAATTATTACAAAGTATGAAGACATTCTAAAAGTTGTTAAAAAAACAGCAAATGATATGCATCGATCACCTGGACTAAAGTCTGCTGTAGCAAACGTATATAGAGCTGCTTCTCAACAAGTTTAAAAATTTTAATTTATAGTTTTATTCAATTTAATTTATTTTTTAAAAAAATATATACTATATATATATAAATGAGTTATAGTAATAATAAATTTCCTAAATGTCCCGCATTAATGGAAGATGGTAAAATATTTACTGATTACCGTGCCCACAAAATTGGTGATGAAGCTTTAGCCAAAAAATATAAAATTACCGACAGTAATTCTTATCGTATGTTTTTACAAGAAAACGGTTCTAAATTAATTATAAATAATAAAGAAGCATTAGGTGCTTATGTATGCTCACCAAGAAAAGATAGAAAGTATGATCCTTTAAATACTAAAAACTTTGAAGGATATCAAAAAAACTCTTTTTCATCTGAACTTGGTAAATGGTAATTAAAATAGTTATTTTAAATATTTATAAAAATATTTAGATTAATTATAATTTTCATAAAAGTTTAACTAAATTGAGATTCTACCATAATCCACTTATTAGATGTTTTAAATAATTTTACATGATCGCATATATTACTTAAAACTAATGCTGGTTTAGAAGTAACAATATTACTTAGACGTAAATTTAAGTAATAATCATTTATTTTATTACCAACTAATAAATCTAAATAAAGACCATTATATTTACTATCAGCTGGAACGTCATACTCAAGAGCCGTATCGAGATTTAAGATAGATAAATTTCCATTTAGTATTATAGTTGGATCAAGTGATGTAAGACTTACATCATTATATGAATTTTTAGGAATAGTTGTTGAAAATATTTGTTGATTTACAATTAACCAATTTTTATTATAACTTAATAAAGATAAACAATCACCTTGAGTTTGTAATACTAAATTACTTGTATAACTACTAAATACATTTGATGTAATATCAAATGTAATATTACTAAATTCATTACTTACTGTTCCAGTAACAATTTGTAAAAATTGTCCATCAGCCGCTGCTTGTGGTAGTGATATAACAGCAGGAGTACTAGAAATGGTTATAATATTAAGATAATAATTTAGTAGATTGCTGCTGATAACAGTTGAAGTATCAACTAAATTTGGCACGTAACCAATATTTCCAGCAGTAGATAAATTAAATTTTACATTATCTGTATTTATACCAATTAACATATCAGAATAAACAATATTATCATTTGTTACGTTGGTTGAAAATTTCCATCCTCTATTAGAAATCGCAAATACTGGTCCGATTGGTTTAATTCCAATAATATATACATCAAAATTATGAATTACATTTATAAAATCATTTGTTGAGACAGTACAAAAATTTGTTCCTTTACTAGTTACAAATAATACAACTGGATCGCCAGGACTACCTACACTTGAAGTAATAAATACAGCAGGAATATCAGTTGATTTAAATATATTTGGATAATTTATTTTAATGTATGTAGGAGTGGTAACAGTTTGAGTAAAATATTGTGTTGAAAAAGCAATAGGTAATTGATTTGCTGTAGGATACAATATATTTCCTAATCTGTCTATCGTTGCTCTAATAATGTGAAGATTGTTTTCTGTAGAATTAATCGGTTTAAAGTATGACATATATTTTATATATTATTTTTTTTTTATATTATAGATAATATGAGTAAATATATAGATAAAAATATGGGAAAGGGTTATTCAAATATTGGAAATAAAGTAATATTATCAAATATTGGTGAAGAATTAAGAAATAAAATATTTGCCAATATAAATTCAGTTTCATTTCCATTATTATATGATTTAATTACACCTGACGTTAAATTATCATTTGTTGATAAGGATAATAATTCTGTAACACATATATTATTAAACGTTAGTAATAAAACCATTTCAGAAAGTACTAAACTTGAATTATTAAAATTTTTTATTAAAAGAGGAGCTCCAATTAATAGTTATAATAAAATGAAAATTACTCCATTACATTTAGCAATTGAAAATGGACATCATATAATCGTTAAATATTTATTAGCAAATGGAGCAAATCCAAATGCTGAAACTATGAATAATTTTACTGGATTACAATTAGCATTGAATGCTACACCAATTGGTTGTAAAACTGATGTAATTCCTAAAGAATTATATCCCGATCAAAAAAAAAATAAAAATGATTTAACTGATGCTATAACTAAATTTGTTACAGAAAATTATGATGTTAAATATAATAAATATTTTGAACAAGTATTTGATGATTATTCAGTAGATTTTGAGAATTTTGACGAAAATAAAGAAATATTAGCAAATATCAAAAAAGAACTATTAAAATTATACAATAGTGATTCAGCAGAAAATGAAATTAAAGATGAAATTACTGAGAAAAAGAAAGGATATATAAAAAATATATCTGAAAAATTTTTAGTAGATTCTAGTGAAATAATAGATGATGTTATAATAAAAAGTAAAGACGATGTGCTAAAGTGTTATATAGAGACAAAAAAAAAAGAAGATAAAAAAAAAATAGATAAGGATATATTAAATGAATATGGTTCAAAATTAGGAGAATTAGTTGATTTTATAGCTAATTTTAAAACTTTTTTTGAATATTTTGAAAAAAGATTTAGATATAAATTAATGCTATTATCAAAAATGGAAGTTGAATATAATGATCCAGCTAATGGTGTAAATAATCTTAGAGGTTATTTATTTATTTATAATAATATTCCACCTCACGCACCAGCATTTGCGAAGGATTCATTTAATATATATAATTCTGTTGGTGCTGGAGCTCCTCCATTATTAGCCGCAAATGTCCCTGTGCCAGTGCCACCGATAGTGGTAAATACGGTTGTTAATTTTTTACCAGAGTATGATCAATTAGATTTTATAAGATTTATTAAAAAGCCTGATTTTTCAAATAAAATAAAAAAATATAGAGATGATTATAAAAAGTTATTACAGTTAAATAATAGTTTTTTTAATAGAATAGATACTGACTTATTTAATGTAACTTGGCCAGTAGATACATCTGGAAATATAATAAATCCTTATACAACGCACACATCATATAAATTTATAATATTAAATTATTTTAAAATATGTACGATGTTATTTCAAATGAAAAAAATTACTAATTTATATAGTAATTATTCATTTGAAGATGATATTATGGAAACTTTTAAAAAAAATGACTATTTGCGTCCAGATCCAATAACATTATTTATAAAGACCACAAATGTGATTATAACTCCAATTATTAATTTAGCTCATCCTCCTGGAGCGCTACCACCAGGCACGAATAAAAAAGATCTTATCACTGAACAATTAGATAATTATCAAATTACTAAGAATTTATTATTTCAATCAGAATTAGATTCTGATTTATTAGATAGTTTAAGAGAAAATACATATGATTTAAAATTAATGATAAAATTAATCAATGATCGCAATATGATGTCATATTTTTTTAACTTCATTAACACTAAAACATTAAATCCAATAATCCCCTTAGCAACTGTAGATTATAGATTATATTATACAAATTATTTTAATTTTTTAATACCAACATCACTAACTGGGTTTGAAAATAATAAGATTGAATTAAATAAAGAAATTAAATATCATAATACAAATGAAAAACGTATTCTAGAATTAGATAATGCGAATAATGCTATGAATGTTTTAGTGATACAATTTATTACAGCAGCTGGGAATCCAGTAGCATTAGCAGCACTAAATACTCCGGCAAATCAAATAATAAAAAATAATTATGGTAATATTTATCCATGTGATGACATTCAATTAAATCCAAGTGATTATAATAAACCAAAGAAGGATAATTATTTAAAATTATTTAAAACTGAACCATTATCAGAGGGAATAATTGTGCCATTTACTGTATATTCTTCTGAAAATTATTTTTACAGAGATGGAACATCAGATATATTTACAGTAGATACAGGGGTATGTAATTTATTACGTCATGTGATAATCAAAGAAATAAAAAATAAATATGATTTATTACCTAAACCAAATGAAATTGATAATTTATTAAAAGAATTTAATTTGGATGGATTATTAAAAAATGAAGATGTATTAGAAGATTTATTTAAAAATATTACAAATAAAATAATAACTGAATTAATAAATTATTTTAAACATAATTATGCTAAAAAAATATTAGCAAAAGTATTAAAAAATATATCAACTGATCTTGAATTAGAAAGAGCTGCTACTTCACCTACACTAGCTAAATTATTAAATATAGATATTACAAAATTAACTGGTATAGACTATAGATATTCATCAGATTTTTTTGTTAGATTGATAAGAGAGAAATATTATAATTATAATTACATGAGTAATGATGCTACATCATTATGTTACAAAAATAATTATCATATTATTAATTATCTACTAAATGAACCAACAACAAATTATCATATAAAAGATTCAGAAGGTAATACAATATTACACAAATTAATAGATATTAATAATATATTATTATTTGAAAATATTTATTTAGCAAATATTCGTAAATTTAATAAATTTATTGATGCTAAAAATATTAATAAACAAACACCACTTGATATTATAATAGAAAGAATTGAATTAAATCATAATGATTTTTATCAAGATCAAGATAGATTAAAATATTCTGAAAGAAGTTCAAGTTTTGTTGTTCAACAAATAAAAGAAATCGGTGAATTAAATATGATGTTACCTGATAAATTTGGACCAGCTATGGATATAGATTTTATCGGACCAAAATTAAATGTTGTCGGAATATTTAATGATATCTATATAATTTTTAATTTACAAGACATTAATAAAGATATATTTATTGGTATTACAACAGATTATAAATACAATACATTATTTAATTATGATAAAACTGTTAAATGGGTAGATAGTAATGTATCTGCTGCTGGTATTGATAAAAAAATAAAACAAGAATATTATGATTTTATTACAGATAAATATAATACAACATTTAAATATGCGATTGGTGAAGATAAAAGATATTTAGCAATAAATCCTTATTATGAAAGATTTTGGAATACTCTTGTTCATGTAATTACCTTACATGTATCAAACGTATATTATAACTTAATGAAAGAATTTCTATTAACACAAAATGCTTCTAAAATTGGATTAACACAAGCAAAATTAGATATATTTAAAGATGCTATATTTAATTATGATCCAACCTATAGAAATTCATATGTAAATTTAGCCCAATTAATAGTTGTAAATTTATATAAAGTTAAATATAATGAAAAAACAAATATAAATAAAAAATTATCATATTTTACAGCTATATTAAAATCAATGTCATCTAAATTAGATATTATTGATGAAAAAAAAGAAGAAATAAATAATCATTTTGATAAAATAAATAATTATATGAATAAATATTTTGATACATTTAAGACGAAGATTGAATTATTTTTACATAATTATGTAAAATTTATAGAATTACAATATAATCTACAGGCAATTGAAAAATTATTAACCCCAAAGGGTATAGTTCTTTCAAAAAAAGAAGTAAAAAAATTAACAGAATCATTAATTTCTAGATATTTAGCTCCTTCATATTTAAAAGAAAAATTAAAAACTATTAAAGCAAATAGACCAGAGAAAAAATTTGCTTGGATATTATATAGCATGCCATCTGAATTAAAAGATGATATAATATTATTATATAATAACAAAGATGAAAAAAAGATACCAACAGATGTTGCTGATTTTATTGATAAATTAAAACCACTTGATGCTCAAGCATTAATGAAAGGATTGTTATCAAAAACTGATAAAACCAGAATATGTAAAGATAAAAATGAATTATGTGAAATATATGAAAAATCTGAAGAATTAACAAGATATATAAAAAAACTTAATTTAAGTTAATTTATTTGATAATACTTTTATTTTATTTTCTAATATTTTTATTTTTTCTAATAATAAAGGAATAAATCCAATATAATTTACAGTTGATCCGTTTGATAACATTGGATAATTTTCCATAACTTCATGAGCTAAAAACCCATAATTATTACAATTATTTGATATTAAATCATAATTATATGATTTAATTTTATCTAAATTTTCTAAATCTATTTCATTTATTAATTTTATATTTTTTTTCTTATCAATACTAGATGTTTGTAATAAAGCATTACATTGAATATTTCCACTAACATTTAATACTACATCTGTTATATTACCTGTTATATTAACATAACCATTTATATATGAATTACCAGTCATATATGAATCACCAGTGATAAGTGAATTACCAGTAACAAGTGAATTACCAGTCATATATGAATCTCCTGTTATAAGTGAATTACCAATAATATTAATATTACCTGTTAAATATGAATCTCCAGTTATGAGTGAATTACCAATTACATTTGAATTACCTGTTATATATGAATCTCCTGTTATGAGTGAATTACCAATAATATTAATATTACCTGTTAAATATGAATCTCCTGTTATGAGTGAATTACCAATAATATTAACATTACCATTACCATTTACATTACCATTTAAATATGAATCGCCATTAATAGCAATTCCATTAAATAAAGTAACTAAATTTTGAAATAAGAATGTATTTTGTAACGGAGCAAAAGCAAATACACCACTATATATAGATGAATTAAATTGAATCTCTAAATTACTCTCACCAAATTCTCTATTAAAATTTCCGATAATTAATATTGTATTATCTAATACAAACTCAGAATTAATTAATATTGTATTAGTTGTTAACTTATTAGTTACATCTAAATTTTTATTAATAAACAGACTTGACTGTATAAAAGTATTGCCTAAGATATTAGCATTAGCATTAATATATACATTACTTACAAAATAAGAACGCTTATCAATAAGTAAATTACCCGAAACATTTAAGTTTCCAAAAATATTTGAATTACGTAACACTATTAAATTTGATCTAGCATATAAATTACCATTTATATTTGCTTCAGTTAAAACCTTTAAATTGCCATATAATATACATTCACCTTGTAAATTAGCATCATTAAATAAATTAAAATTATTTCCTACATTTAGATTTCCAATTATATTAGCATTACTATTATTAAATAAATTTCCAGCAATAAATAGATTTCCTAAAATATTAGCATTTTTATTAATAAGAATATTATTTGGAATATTTAGATTACCATCTTGAAAGGTTAATATAATATTTGAATTATATATTAAATTATTATTAATATCATTTGAAATATAATTATTTTTAAAATACACGCCATTCGTATATATATTTCCACAAATGTTTGCGTTATTATATACAAATAAATTACTATTTGTTGATATATTTCCAGTTATATTTGAATTACCATTACAATATATATCATGACTAAAATTAAAATAATTATTCGCATTTAAAAATGATATATAGGCAGTATTATTACTATTAATAAAATTAAGTGTAATATCGTTTAAATTATTAATAGATCCAATATTAAGAGTATTATTAATCAAATTTGTAATAGTGGCATTTCCATCAATAATAACATTGCTTGAAAAAAGTGAATTTTTTGTAACAGTTAGAGTATTACTTATAGTTACTGGCCGATTCGCATTTAATGTATTATTAAGAGTTATTATACCATTAAGAGTTGTTGTTCCATCTACAATTAAGTTTAAATCGATTTCTACATTACGTTGAAAATAAGTAGATTGATTAAAAAAAAATTTTGAAATAGAAGGAGAATAAGTTAATACTCCTCCAAATTGTTGAGCATCAAAATAAACAAAAGTATTATTCATACTAACAAAATTTCCTAAACGTAGTGGTCCATGAATATTTACTTCATTGTTAAATATAGAAAGACCATTTACAGTTAATTTAGTTGCTAAAAAAGTATCATCATTTAAATATGATTTAGCATTAACAGTAAGCATTGTTTGACAAATAATATTACCACCAACTGATAAATTATTCGCAATATTACAATTATTAATCCCAATATTTGTAATATATAAATTCCCTGAAATATTTGTATCCCCCAATATACTTAATCCGCCGCTTAAATTAAAATTATTTAAATTTGGATTATAATATAAAACACCATCATTTGAACTTGAATTAAATTTTATAATAATGTTTCCAACATTACTTATGGGATTTCCAAAATTAAATACATTATTTGTATAGGTTAAATTATTTGAAATTATTAAATTATATAATGCTAAATTACCTGATAAGCTGAGCGTGTCGCTGGAAATTGTTAAGTTAGAAGCTGATAATAATAGTGGTCTATCTGCTTTACCAATTTTAAGAGTATTGTCAGTATAAATAGATACAATATTTGCTAAATTTGAATCTGGTTCAAAATACACATTATTAAAATTTAAAATTTTATTATTTGAATCAGTAGAAGAAATTAAATTTATAAATGATCCTTGTTGAATCATCATTCGATTAGTTCCTGTAAGACTTACTGTACTTTTTGTAATCAAACTATCTAATAAATATATATTTTTAACATTAAGAGTATCTAAATCTAAAACTGAAGGTAATGTTATTGAAGATGTTGATGTAGAAGATGGAGCAGATAAATAACTAGAGGATTGAAATTGACTCGTTTTATTAGTAGAATTAAGTGGTCTAGACATTTTAATAAATCTTTTTAATATATTTTATATAAAAAATATTAATTATAAATTTCCAAAAAACTAAAGTTCCTTGTTATTTAAATAACTTTATTTATCATATAATCATCCAGTAGATATTTCTTCAAATAATTCAATTGTAAATGATACATCTATATTATTAAAATCATATAATAATCCATCAGCTGTATAAAAAAAAAATTCTAAATAATTAACTGAGGCAATTGGATCTAAAAATTCTTCACCTAACTGTATGAAATCATTATAAATAACAGAATTTGGTGTTCCAGATAATAATAATTTAGCAAAGATATTTTTAATGTTCTTATTATCAATTGAATCTTTAAAAATATAATTTAGTGTTAAATAAATATAATTATCACCATTAAAATTAAATAATGTATTATTAATAATATTTGAATTTGAAATTCCTAAACTATTTAAATTAGAATCAAGTTCATATTCAGTAATATTTGTAATAATTTTAGAATATATTGTTACAGCATTATATTCACCTACATTTCTAAATCCTAGTATATTACCAATTGTTCCATTCATATTAAATAATAATCTACTATATAATGGTTTTAGAATAGTTATAGCATTACCACCACCAGTTGATGATGTATTTGTAGAAGGATTATATTTGTTTAACTTAATTTGATAATTATCTACATCCATAATTGATTCAATTGTAAATGTTCCATTCAAAGCTGAATCAGGAATTCCTTCTGTTGTAATCGCTCCTTGTATAGATATAGAATCACCAATATTTAGACCATGTGCTGGATGATTAAGTACAATTCTGCTAAATCCGTCAGTAAATATATATGTTGAAATCTTAATTGCGTCGGATAAAATGATAGTAGTATATAAACTAATTGAAAAGGTATTAGAAGATTGAGTAATTGAAACTGTGGCAAAATGATTATTCATGTAAATAATTTTAGAACTATTAGTATTTAATTGATTCGCACGTGGAATTAAACTAATTTGTGTTTGAATTTCTGAAGCTAATTCATCAATTGTATAATTACCTGGTGTTACTTGTATGTAATATTGAGTATCCCCATCATCTACATTCTGCCAATATAATAAATTATTTTGTTTATTTAAAGGATATGCTTTAATAGTTTTTTCAGTATTTGGAATTTCTGTTGATAATAATCTTATTTTTTTTATTTTATTAAAATTCTTACCAAGATTATATTTAAAATGATTTGAATCTGGAAATCCTTCAATAACATCAACAATTTTACTAATAATTATATCACTTCCTCCTACACCTATATTTGATTTTAATAAAGTTAAATTTGAATTATCTGTTAAACCAATAGTTGCTACAGAATTTATATTAACTTGATAATAATCAACAGATAATATATTTACAATAATTAAAGAAGATTGAGATTGATTAATATTTATAGGATAATTTGAATTAATATTACTAGTTGGAACTCCATTTAAAGAATATAATCTTACATCAATAGTTTGATTATTATTTAAAATTGGTAAAATATTAATTTTTATATAAAAATAATTATTATTGGCAGTATCTGAACCGTTTGAAAAATAAATATTATGAATTTTATTTAAATAATTAATTGGAATGTTGTCAAATATTGTATTATTATTTGAATTTCCAATAAAATTTTCAATTAACATAATGTAATTAATATTTTGATTTAAATTATGATTTTCATATTCAACTCTTACAAAATAACTATTTGATATAAATGATATTTTCATAGAAGTTGATAAAATATTTAAATTAATTAATGTTATTTTATCATTATAATTATATCCATGATTTGGATCATAAATAGTTAATATATTTGAATTTGCTTGAAAAAATAATGGATTATTTGGTAAAAAATGTTGAACTGAATCTAAGATATTTTTAGGATTCTTAATTCGATAATGCGAATCTACATTAATTCTGGATACTTTAAATTTATTAGAACTTGTTGAAATTGGAATAACTTTTCTTCTTGTATATTCATCTAATTTAAAATTATCTTTTGTAATAGATCTACTGCGTTGATTGCTTAGATATTCATTTGTTTGTTCATTTTCATTAGTATTAGATTTTTGTAAATTTTCACTTTTATTAAACAAATTTTGTCTTACATAATTATTTGTATCAATAAAATTATTTTTTACTAATATATTTGTTTTATCATCTGAATTTGTAATAACTGTTGAAAAATTTAAATTTGTTTTTTCCATAAAATAATTTAGTTAATTATTTTTAAATACTTAATTAAATTAATTTGTAAATAATTATCTATGTTATTTATATATATATAATGAGTTTAATCGGTGGTAAAAAATCTTCTAAAAAAGCATTAAAAAAGGGAGGCGCTTCTGGCGGTGCCTCAGGTGGCCGCAAGCGCAGAGCTTCTAAGAAAGCTCACAAGAAAGGTGGTGCTTCTGGTGGTAGCTCCGGTGGTTTATCTGGCGGCCGCAAACGTAGAGCCTCTAAGAAAGGTTCTAAGAGACGTGGCGGTGCCTCCGGTGGTAGCTCCGGTGGTCGCTCCGGTGGTCTCTCCGGTGGCCGCAAACGTAGAGCCAAGAAAGGCGGTGCTTCTGGCGGTCGCTCCGT